>Ga0182024_10006311_pt1 | contig 26104 bp, 13 predicted proteins | sample P32metaG_FD_120480 | JGI IMG/M metagenome (GOLD analysis project Ga0182024, IMG submission 120480) | Permafrost microbial communities from Stordalen Mire, Sweden - P3-2 metaG (Illumina Assembly) | ecosystem: Environmental > Terrestrial > Soil > Wetlands > Permafrost | place: Sweden: Stordalen... | reverse complement strand
CGCGATCTGTCGTTCCCGATCGCTCGGCTCACGGCCCAGGGCCAAAGCGTATGCACGATCGATCTCTTTCTGGCGGTCAGGCCTGCCCTGAGCTTGTCGAACGGGCCCGGCTTCGCCGGCCACGCGAGCCGCGAACGCCTCGGCCTGGCTTTGCAGGAAGTCGTCATTGAGCAACATCAGCGCCTGCGGGGCGACCGTCGTCACCGACCGCGCCCCGGCCGGCATCACCGTGTTGTTGAAATCGAATGTCTCCAGCAGCGGCACCAGCATCGAACGCTTCTCAAAAGCGTAGATGCTCCGCCGGTTGCACTCCTGCGGCGCCGAGACGTCCCAGCCGTCGCCCGGCCGGGAGCCGCCGGCGATCACCTCGCGGCTCGGCTTGGGGAAAAACCCGCGTCCGCCGGCCTGCGGATTGAGCCTCCCGCTCACCGCCAGGACCGAATCGCGGATGGCCTCGGCCTCCAGCCGCCGCATATTCTGACGCCAGAGCAGATCATTCGCTGGGTCAATCTGCTCGGCATGTTGATTGTCCGCCCGCGACGACATGCGGTACACGCTCGACAGCATGATCAGCTTCTGCAGGTCCTTGACCGACCACCCCGAATCCATGAAATATCCGGCCAGGTAGTCGAGCAACTCGGGGTGTGTCGGCGGCAGGCCGGTCTTGCCGAAGTCATCTGGCGTAGGCACGATCCCTTTGCCGAAGTGGTACTGCCAGATGCGGTTGGCCATCACCCGGGCGGTCAGTGGATGGGTGGGGCTGGTGAGCCACTGCGCCAGTGCACGCCGAAGGCCGCTGGAATGGGGATCGGAAGACTTGAGTGCCTCAGGCTTCTGCCCGCCCAGCACACTCAAGAAGGCCGGTTCCACTTGGGCGCCCGGCATCGAAGCATTGCCACGAATCAAAATGTTGGTTTTGCGAGGCGTCGGGCCAGACTCGCTGACGCACAGGGCATATTCCGCCGGCGCTTGTTCATCCTTGAGCGCCTCGATCTGCCGGGTGAGCTTTTTCGCCTCCGGTGATGCCTCCTTGCCGGCCGTTTTCAAGGCAGCCAGTTGGTCGTTCAATTCACCCGACCGGCGTTCCTGGTCGGCCCAGAATTTTTCGATCCCCGCCTTGTCGCCCAGCGGGCGGAAGCTCGTTGCGTCCCGGCCATACCGGCCGCTCTGGTACGGCCTGGTGTTGTGGAAAAACGCGAGCAGCCGGTAGTAGTCGGCCTGCGGGATGGGGTCGAATTTGTGGTCGTGGCAGCGGGCGCAGCCGACCGTCAGGCCGAGGAACGCCGTGCTTGTGGTGCGCACGACGTCGTCCAGTCCGTCGTATTCGGCCGCCCGGGCGTCGTCCGGCTCATCGTCGTGAACGCCCAGGTGATAATAACCCGTGGCGATGATCGAGTCGTCAGTCACATCGTCCAGTTCATCGCCCGCCAACTGCTCCTGCACGAAGCGGTCGTACGGCTTGTCCTGGTTGAAAGCGCGGATGACGTAATCACGATAACGCCAGACAAACGGCTTCTCGCCATCGCGTTCGTAGCCGTTGGTCTGGCCGTAGCGGACGACGTCGAGCCAGAATCGTGCCCAGCGCTCGCCATATTCCGGACGGGCCAGCAATCGATCGAGCAGGGATTCGTAAGCGTTCGGGCTGGGGTCGGCGACGAACGCCTCCACCGCCTCCGGCGTCGGCGGCAGCCCGATCAAGTCGAAATACGCCCGGCGGATTAGCGTCCGCTTGTCGGCCGGCGGGTTCGGCTCCAGTCCCTTTTCTTCCAACTTTGCCAGCACGAACGCATCAATCGGATTGGCGACACGATCCTGATGTTTAACGCCCGGCATCGCAGGCCGCCGGATCGGCTGGAACGACCACCACGACCGGTCGGCATCGGTGATGACCGGTGCCGGCGCCTCGGAAGCGTTGGTCGCCGGCACCGTCGCCACGTCGGCTCCGCTCGGCGACTCCGGCCACGGTGCCCCCATTTGCACCCAGCGCGCCAGGTCCGCCACCTGCCGCTGCGAAAGCCGCTTCTTCGGCGGCATCTGCAAGTCGACATCCTGATAGCCGATGGCTTTCACTATTAAGCTCTGATCAGGATGCCCCAGCACCACGATCGGCCCCGACTCGCCGCCCTTCATCAGGCTCGCACGCGAATCCAGCCGCAGATCTCCCTTCTGCTTCTTGGGCCCGTGGCAGGTGTAGCATTGCTCGGCCAGTAACGGCCGGATCGAGGTCTCGAAAAACTGGCCGGCCGCCGGATCGGCCGAAGAAGCCGCTGGTGCATCGGCCAGCAGCGGTGCGGCGGCGAGCAACGGCAGGAGGAAGAACAAGCAGGCGAAGCGACGCTCCACCCGCGCCACCCTGTCACCGCCGCGCGCGCCGTCGAATGATAAAGTGCTGTTGACGCTCATTTTCGAAGGCCCGCCGCAGGTCCCCCGGAGGGAGACTCAAGTGGCTTTTTCACCGAAGATTACGCTCCGCGACAGCCGCTGTTTAAGCGGGACGCTCTCACGTCTACGACTCTCAGCCTGTCGCGTTCGGTCCGCCAGTGAGTTCCCGGGCGATTGTTGTAGGAATCAGGTCATCGAACAGCGCAACCGGCTACCCACGCCGGCCGTCCTGTCCCGGCCCGGGTCTGTGTCGATTCTATGTCCCCGCGCAGTCGGTTCACCGCTCGACTTCCTTAAGCTCCGGCAGCTTCTCCTTCGGGACAAGCACGCGCACCGATCGGGCGACGCCGGGGGTTCGGGAAATCAGCCCCTTGCGTTCGAGCATCAGGATCATGCCATGAACCGAAGGCGGGCTGACCCGGAAGTTGCGTTGCATGTCAAGCTCGCCCGGCGCCTGGCCGTTCAGTTGGGCGTAGACATGGATGAAGGCAAGATACTGCCCCTGACGTTCGGAAATGCCGGTCCTGACCTTGCCCCTCGGCTTGATTGCCTTCTTCGCTGTCTGGGGAACATTGAACTCAGGAAGTCCGTTCGCTCGATACCGCTCGTATTCGGCCAATAATTCCTCAATCGCGGCACCGGGCTTTTTCTCGATAATGCAGCCCCGGACCCGTAGGATTCGCTTACTTCTGAGTTGTGCCGCGCCGGTGCGGTCCATCCACTTGCTGGCCGAGTCAGCGGTGGCAAAAGATTTGCGTTTCACAAGCACCCAGCCGGCCTGCAGCAGCGCAAAGACGCCTGCGTCGAATCGATCTTCTCCGGTCATTTGGCCGATTCTCCATGAATCTAACGAACCCATTTCAAGAAAGGCAAGAGTCAAGTCCGCTCGGCCGAGCTGTGGTGAATCATACACAACCACGCGGTGAAGAGCGCCAGATTCTCCCGAAATGTAATCACGGAGGCGTGTCTTTCCGCGGCGCGACGTGGAATGTGGCGCCGCTGATGGCCAGGTCGCTGCCGACGAATGCGACAGCGTTGGGGACATTCGGCGTCTGGCTGTGGAAAACCCATGCCGTCCCGTCGTGCACCGCCAAGACCTGCTCGTCGAGATCATCTTTCAGGATGGCGAGGAACCGGTAGCCGTCTCCCATTGCACCTTCGGTCATGACTTTGACGAGGCCATCAATTGACACCGTTCCGCCAGCGGCCTTCGTAGCGTCGGTCTGGCGTTTTGCGAGGTCGTCGAGGGTGCCAGTGAAGGGCTCATGGGTCACGAAGACAGTCATGGTCGACATGCCGAAGCCGGTGTCGAAGGAGCCGGTATAAGCGGTCCCCGCCAGCGGGTGTGGGACGGGCTTAAGTTCGGGCTTGACCTGGAAGCGGTAGCCGTCGCCGATGACGGCGAGTTTGTCGCCGGACACTTCCCCCGCCGGCAGCACGTCCCGGGCGCGCGGCAGGGAACCAGCCGGCGCAGTGGCAGGCGACGGCGCCGACGGTTCCGACGCCGCGACGGCTGCCGGAGCTGTTGCCGGTGTCGTTGCCGGCTCCGATGGCGTGGCGGTTGGTGCGGTGGCCACCGACGGATTCGGGCTGCTGGACTGCTTGTCACAGGCAAGAGGCAGGGAACTGCATATGCACAGGCCAAGGAACAGCGCGGCGCGGTTATGTTTCATGGAGCATCCTTTCAAAAACGTAATCTGATATCACGCAGGGGGCCCATTGCCAAGGCGCCGCCTCATTGCGCGGCGGCTGGATTATCAGTTGCTCGCAGGTCTGGTCGCCACCTTGACCGTCCATGCCTGCCATCGGGCGACTTCCAGCACATGTGGCGCACGGTAATTGAGCCGGTGGATGATCCATCCCCCGAACAGGCCCGGCGTGTCCCTGGCGATGTGGCTCGTTGTGGCCAACGGGATGTCGTGGGCGATCGGCACCGGCGTGTCCCGCCGGGGCTGCTCCGCCCCGGCGCTGGCCGATAGGAAGTTCGCCAGGGTCACCAGGAAATCGGCCGGCGACATGGCATCGGGACCCACGAACACGCGAGGCGGGACGCGGCCCTGCGTCGCGATATAGTCGCGCACGTCGGCTAGCGTGTCGCGCAGGGCGTACCAGGTGATCGTGTCGCCGAGATGCGGGCTCTTCTCCGGCGCGGGGGCGTCCGGGCCGAGCAGGCCTTTCACCTTCAGCCGGCCGGGCATGGGTTGGCCGGCGATCGTCGCGCTGGCGGCGGCGGTCAGAAGCTCGAACTCATCGGCGGGCGAAAAGACCATGCCGTCCACGGTTTGATCGTCGATCCCGCCGCTGCTACGGGCGGTCTGGCCGATTTTTTCGGCCAGCGTGGCCAGCATCTCGGGAGATGCGCCTTCGGTCCGTAATGGATCGACGTAAAGCGCCGGAAGGTCTTCGGCGGTGATGAAGCGGACGTTCGGCTGTTTGAGCATGTGGTCGATATACGCGCCGAACCTCTCGAACGCCGCGTCCGTTTCCTCCGGCGGGCGCTGCGGCGGGGCGACCCACTGCTCTCGCGGCGGGTTCCGCCCGCGGATGAAATTGACACTGTCCCAGAATTGCTTGTGGACCCATTCGCATGGGTGGTAATAGATGCTGATCAACCCTCCGCCCTCGCTGCGCAGGCGGTCGGCGATGGCGGTGAACTCCTTCTCGGCCGGCGCCAACCCATCCGGCGCGAACAGGTCCATCCGGGTGGTGTTGGGGTTCATATCGTAGACCACCAGGGCGTTGCAATACCAGAACGGGCGGCCCCCGAAACCGCCGACGTGGGTGCCATCGTCGAGGTAGCAGGGCTGGCCGTGCGGAGCGACGCCGATCTGGCCCAAGGCGGCGATCGGCTGCGACGCCCAGCTCGAGCCGGGCTGCCCGTAGCAGGCGAGCGTCGGCACGTCCATGATCCGCCGGACGTCGGCCGCCCCCCGGCCTTCGCGCCGCACGAATTCGGCCATCCCATCCAGGAGGTTGCAGTCGGCCAGGTACTCGGTCGGCGTGGGGTGGACGGAGTGGAGGTTGGAGTGGTAACCGATGCAGTGCTTCCGCAGCGCCGCAATGACGTCGGTTCGGCCGCGCCGTTCCAGCACACGCGCCTTCTCACCCACGACCTTGAAGGTGGCCCGGATGCCGCGTTGGGTGAGCATCTCAGCCAGGCGCTTGGCGGCATCGTCGTCGGCTGGCAGCAGGTAGTCCTCGGTGTCGAACCAGAGGATCACGTCCACATGAACGTCGGCCGGCCGAGTCGCCGGCGCCTCGGCCGCACGCAGCACCGCGCCGGTTAGGAAAACCAGCAAGACCCCAACGAGCAACGGTCGGCAACGCCTGTTCATGGTCCGGCTCCGTGTGGAAAGGTTCGCACCTTCTATCCTCGATACCAGATTAAAGTGGCGTCGTCCAAGGTTCGGCCTGTTCGGCCTTGACGCGGGGGCCCGGGGGCACTATGCTGTTGGTTTGTGTAGAGGAAGCGGAGCCTATCCGGCCCGTTTCGTCTTTTTTTGTGTGGCTGGTCGGTTATCCAGCCGATCACAGAAATGTCTGACCCTCAAAAAGCGATTTTCGAGCTTCTTTCAGGGAAGTGGATCACATGACGCTGCCTTTGACTATCGCAGAGCTGACTCCGATTCTTCCTCCCGCCATTACCGGCGTCGTACGACTTATTACCGTAGTACGATAGCCCCTCTTCGGTGCCCGCCCGCCGCCAGACCGATCTGACGTACCCCGTTTTATACCGTTGGCGAAGCTAAATTTACGACAATTGGGTTGATGGCCTTCCGGCCGGCCGATACTATTGCCCCTTTTGCGGTTGTGATTTGGCCGACAAGACAACCTTGGCAAGAGCCGTAACCACGGCAAGCGAGAATATTTATGTCCACGCTCCAGTCCATCCCACAAACCGCCCCGCAGACTCAAACCGCCAAGCCCCGCTACAAGGGCAAGAGCGGGGCGCAGATCCTGCACGAGATGCTCATTGACCGCCATAAGGTGGAGGTGATGTTCGGGTATCCCGGTGGGGCGATCCTGCCGGTCTTCGACCAGCTCTACAAGACGCCGGCCAAGTTCATCCTCAACCGCCATGAGCAGGGCTCGGGGCATTGTGCCGACGGGTATGCCCGGGTGAGCGGCAGGCCCGGCGTGTGCATCGTGACCAGCGGCCCGGCGGCGACGAACTGCGTGACGCCGTTGGCAACTGCCCAGATGGACAGCGTGCCGATCATCGTCTTCAGCGGGCAGGTGGCCACCAAGATGATCGGCAACGACGCCTTCCAGGAGGCCGACGTGACCGGGATCACCCGGCCGTGTACCAAGTGGAACTACCTGGTGAAGGACGTGCGTGAGTTGCCACGCGTGGTCAATGAGGCGTTCACCATCGCCACCAGCGGGCGGCCGGGGCCGGTGCTGGTCGACTTGCCGAAGGACGTCAGCACGGTGGTCTGCAATGAAGAGGTGGACGACACGCCGAGGGAGCACATCGTCAAGCGGCGCAAGATGGCAATCACCCACCCGCTGCACGAGAAGCAGGCCCAGGACGCGGCCGAGATGATCAACCGGGCCAGCAAGCCGGTGCTGTACGTCGGCGGGGGGGCGATCATCTCCAACGCCGCCGAGGCCGTGCGCAAGGTGGCCGACAAGGCGAACATCCCCTGCACCACTACGCTGCTGGGGCTGGGGGCATTCGACGAGCACGACCCCAAGGCCCTGTACATGCTGGGTATGCACGGCAGCGCATTCGCCAACTACGCCGTGCAGGAGTCGGACGTGCTGATCGCCGTCGGAGCGCGCTTCGATGACCGGGTGACCGGGAACCTGGCCAATTTCGCGCCGCACGCCAAGATCATCCACATCGACATCGACCCGTCGTCGATCGGCAAAACGGTGGACGTGGACTGCACGGTGATGGGCGATGCACGGGTGAGCCTGGAGCTGATGCTGCCGCACCTGGAACACCGCGACCGCAAGGAGTGGTTCAGCCAGATCGGCGCCTGGAAGAAGCGGTATCCGTTCAAGTATTTCGACGACAGCAAGGTGGCCAAGCCGCAATACGTGATCGAAGAATTGCACCGCCAGACGAATGGCGAGGCGATCATCACCACCGGCGTCGGACAGCACCAGATGTGGGCCGCCCAGTTCTACCGCTGGCGTTACCCCCGCCAGATGCTGACCAGCGGCGGGCTGGGGACAATGGGCTACGGCATGCCCGCCGCCATGGGGGCGTGCCTGGGCGCGCCCGGCAAAATCGTCATCGACATCGACGGCGACGCCAGCTTCCTCATGACCATGTTCGAGCTGCCCACCATCGCCGAGTACAACATCCCGGTGAAGGTGGCGATCCTCAACAACGATTTCCAGGGGATGATCAAGCAGTGGCAGGACCTGTTCTACAACCGGCGGTACGCCTACGCGAAGATGAAGAACCCCAACTTCGCGGCGCTGGCCGAAGCCTGCGGCATCCGCGGCATCCGCTGCGACCGCAAGGAAGACGTCGCCAAGACCGTCAAGGACATGCTGGAGCACCCGGGGCCGGTGATCGTCGATTTTGCGGTCGAGCCGAATGAGCACGTGTACCCGATGGTGCCGAGCGGGAAAGGGTTGCATGAGATGGAGCTGGGAACGCTGGCGTGAGGGTTAGCGACGATCACCCAAGCCGCCAGCCTTTTATCTTTCCTCAACGATCTTCGGGAGTCGAAGATTAGTTATCGCCTCGGCCATCACCGCGACGACGCGATTATGGTGGAAATTGCCGTGCCGGGGGAACGGTGGGAGGTCGAGTTCTTCGAGGACGGCACGGTCGAAACGGAGATCTTCAGGGCGACGGCTCCATCCACGGCGTCAGCGCTCTGGCTGATCTCTTAGAGAGACATTCGGGCTAACTCATTTGGCAAAGCTTATGACGAAGAAAGAGCTTCTTGCGGAGGCGTTGCTCCTTGATCCGGAGCAGCGGGCGTTGCTGGCCGACGAAATCCGGTTCAGTCTCAGCGGAACGACTCGGCAGGAAGTGGACGCTGCGTGGCTCGACGAGGCCCGACGGCGGGATGTGGAGTTGGCGGCCGGCGCCGGCACGACGTCACCTCTCGATGACGTGTTGGGCGGCGTCAGTTCCGCGCCATCTGCTATCGCATTTCAGATGAGGAGCGTGCGGCGATGGAGCTCGCCCACCGCCAGATGATCGAGCGGGGCGACCGATTGCGCGGATTGGTTCATCACTCCGCGCATGATCGCGGCTGACCCTGCTGAGGATCGTCGTGGGCATTTCGGCAATGAACCCCCTTACCCTTACCGACCTCACCGCCAACGCCTTTCGCATCCTGGGGCTGACCGCTGCGGCCTCGCAGGCAGAGATTGACGCCACGGCACGCAGGATGCGGATCTGGCCGGACCCGGCCATGATTCCCGAATCGGCCAACGATGCCAGGTGGCTCGGGCCGATCCTTCGGACCCGGCAGAACATCGAAAACGCCGTCGCTCGCCTGACCGATCCGCTCTCCCGTCTGGAGGAGCGGTTTTGGTGGTTTTGCCTCACGCCTCCGGAATCGGATGCGCCGCCGGCCTCCGATTCCTCCGGTGTGCCTGCCTTCCATGATGCGGCCCTGGTGCAGCTTTATCGAAGTCTGCTGACCGACGCCGCCGACGAAAACCCCGCCGCGTGGCAGGCCTTGATCGATCGCTTCCGGGCGCTGGCGGCCTCTGATGACTACCTGCAGTGGCTCTTCGAAGTGGAATCGGCCGGCGATTTCGAAAAACGGGCCAGCCTGGAGGAGATCGCCGAGGCGCAGCAGCGATTGCCTCTGCGGCTCTCCAGCGCCGTTGTCGGCTCCATCGGCGACGCGCTGGCCGGCGGCGATTTCGCCGCCGCAAGCAAGGCGGTCCAATTGGTGCGGCCTGACGCCGGGAGCGCCGCCGACGCACTACTCGACCGCATGGAGGACGACCTGGCCGGGCGTTGCAATGAACTGGTCGAGAAGATCGACAGCGCCTGGAAGACCCGGCTCGTCTCGGCACTCCGTCCGGCCTGCAATCACGCCATCGCGCGCTTCGGCACCACCGTTCGGCCGCTGATCGATGAATTGGTCGTTTCCACCCCGGACGTGGACCGGCAAAACCGCGCCATCATGCACGGCATCAAGCTCCTGGTGCATACCTCGGAAGCATACGAAGCGATCGACAATTTCCTTGCCGCCGAGCGGACGCTGAACACCGCGCTGGAACTGGCCGCGTATACGCCCATGGAGCCGACGATTGTCAATCTGCTCGACAAGGTCAAGGAGGGTGCCGAAAGACAACGGGCGTACGCGCCCAAGGGCCAGCGCAGGCAGACTCCAGAAAGGAAAGAATTCAAGATCAAGCCGGGTGGGGCGATCAGAAACGAATCGTGGCTCTCGGCCATTTCTATTCGGTGGGTATTGGTGTTTGTCGTTTTTGCTTTGGGCGTTGCCCGGCTGAGTTGCAGTGTGACTAACGAGACCAACGCCCCGCCCAGTTTGATTCCCCGGTACGACTCGGCTCATCCGCCTCCGATGGGGCGTCAGTAGGAACGGGAAATTCACGACTAACCACGGAGACACGGAGGCCACGGAGAATAGAAGACAAATAGAATTCAGGCGGCGCAAACTGAGCATTTCCCCACTGGTCAATCAACACTTTAACGCCTCTGCATGTTTCGTCTTCTCAGTGTCCTCCGTGTCTCCGTGGTGAACCGCCCTCTTACGCGATGGGATTGGCCCGGCAGCCCGCCAGCAGGGCATCGTAGCTTTCCTGGACCATCTCCAGCAGGCGGGTGAGTTGGTTGGTGGCAGAGTCGGGGCGGGGGCGGTCGCGCTTGGGGTCGAACAGGACGGGCGGCAGGCCGCAACGGCCCAGATGGCAACCCAGCAGCAGCCGGGCGAGGATGCCATTGAAGCTGGGCACAATCGGGTCGCTGGTCAGCTCAACATAAAGGCGGGCAATTCCCTCGAGGGCTGGACGCACGTTCAAATGCGGCGAATTGATCTGGCGAACCACCCGCGCCAGGCGCGACAGGGTGGGCTCGTCGAGCTGCGCACTGGAAAGGCCGCAACTGATCGACGTGTACCAGCCGACCACGATGCCCGGGTCGAGCGGTTGGCCGTGCCGCATCAGCAGCCCGATCCGGCGAAGGATGGCGATGTGATTGCGCAGACGTTGTGCCTGCCGGGAGCGGAAGGGCTTGCCCGCGGCGCCCGGGGCAAGGGCCTCGGTCAGTTCGTGGTCTGCCGACTCGATCCCATCCATCTCGAAGCTGACGCGTGTAACCCGGGCAAGGTACTGACGGTCTTCGGTGCCGAGGTAGTGGGGCAAGGCATGCAAGTCGGCGGGTTCGTCGTTGCGGCGGGCCAGCAGGCGGCGCTTGCGATCCAGGGAGCGCAGCCACGCCTTCCAGTCGACACGGGCCGATGCCGAACGCACGGGAGGGAGGGCGAAAGGCAAGTCGATGGCCGGAAGATCAGGCTTGCCGGGCGGGCGGAAACGTTGATCGGACCGGCGTGGCAGGCTCATGGACCCTGACTCTGCGACCTGTCGCTTTCGTCGTCCTGGAAGCACGTCATTCGTAGCACAGGGGTCCGGCCCATTCGACGAGCACAGGGCAGGCCTCTGGAACACAGGCTCAGGACGCCTGTGCCCAAACTCCCCAGCTCGAAGCGCAGACCGCAACCCGAGACGGGCAAGAATGCCCGCCTATTCACCGATAAGCCAGGCGTTGACCGCGTCAGAGGGCTTGTTCGTTCGTTTCGCCAGTTCGGATCCTCACGACCTGGGCAACCGGATAGACAAAGATCTTGCCGTCCCCAACCTCGCCCGTTCGCGCGGACTCGACAATGGCTGCCACCGCCTGCTGGGCCTCCTCACTCTTGACGCAAATTTTCAGCAATACCTTGGGTACGAAACCCACGTCCATCTTTGCCCCACGATACCGCTCGGTATGGCCCATCTGGCGCCCGAAGCCCTTGCACTCAACGGCCGTCACGCCAAGGATGCCGAGCCTGGCCAGAGCCTGCTTGACGGCTTCCAGTTTATGAGGCTTGACGACGGCTTCGATCATCTGCATGAACTTGCTCCTTCGGAAATTGCAGCCCAAGCCGCGAACCCGCCGCCGCGCCCTTGCGGACAAGGAGCTGGAGGCGGTTGGAAAAGGCACGTGGGCCTTAGCTTAATCTCCGAAGGATAGTACGTCAGCCGTCGGGAGCGATAAAGCCTTTTAACAACAAGCATGCCGCAATTCGTCGCGGTTGGACGGACCGCAACCGGGGCAGGGCCAATCAAAGGGATTACTCGTTTGTGCAATTGAACTTACGTGGATATGTCCGCGGCCCTGGCTTGGGTCCGGCCCCCACGGGGAACCAGCCACGGAAGAAAATCCCCTGCCCGTCAGCGCGGCGTCGGCGTCCTATATCGGCAGGAATGCCTACTTTCAGGTCAGCAGGACGGGGCAGGCCTCGGCGGACGTTCCCGCGCACACGGCACTTCAGCGCCAAAGGCGCTGCCATCAGCTCAACAAACTTCATCGAGGATGTGTTCTGCCACGTAGATGGGCACCGTCGTCGAGATGCCCAGCGCAATCGCGTCGCTTGGCCGGCTATCGACTTTGATGACATGCCCGTCCTGGCGGATGTGGATCCGCGCATAGAAGGTGTGTTCCTGGAGGTTGTTGATTTCAATGCGCTCGATGGTTCCCCCCATCTGTTCGACCACGCTCGCCAGCAGGTCGTGGGTCAAGGGGCGCTGGGGCGTGTTGCCCTTGAGCCGGCGCTCAATCGCGAACGCCTCGGGGTTCCCGATGACGATCGGGAACTTGCGGTCGCCGTCCACTTCCTTGAGGACAATGATCTGCTGCTCCTGCATCTCACTGATGATGATCTTGTGCAGCTCCATCAAAACGGACATCGCGGTAGCTCCTGCCCCCATGGCCGGGGGGTGCGTGGAGGCGGTCATCTGAAAACGCCGTTAGACTGGCGGCGGGCGTCATTCCAGTGACCACCTCCACGCTAAAATTAGCGCTCGCCGGAAATTGTGTCAAGCGAAAAAGAAATCCGGGCGGCAATCGTATCCCAATGCGACCCGGAAGGATTGAAAAGGCGCAAAAAACATCAGGCACCGGCATAACCGGTGCCTGATGCGGGCTATGGGTTCCGGCCCGTGGGGTTCTTGGGGTGTGGTGGGCCGGAATTTGCGGGCATTGTGATGTAGTGGGTCCTGAGACACGCCTACGGAAAGATGGTAGAGCGAAGCTTGTGCCTCGACCGGCATTTTGATGGAAACCGCATTTCTGGTCCCCCAGCAAGGGTCGTACTGATTGGCGTATCACTGCGGTCCGACTTTACCGCCGAGTCTGTCAGCCGCGGCACGCCAGAATGTCGGAAGACGGGGCGTGAAGACGTGAAAACGTAAAACGTGAAACGTGAAAACGTGAGAGCCGGGAAAGCCAGAACGACATCCGATTCGGTCACCCGCCACGTCTTCACGTCTTACGTCTTCACGTTTCACGTCTTCACGTTTCACGTCTTCACGTTTCACGTCTTCACGTCTTCACGTTTCACGCCTTCACGTTTCGACGGCTTGGCAATGGCCGCAGTCGGGGCGGATGCAGGGCTCGATGTGGGAGGTGGCGTTGCCCTCACGGAGTGTCTGCTCGATCTCATCTTCGATCGTTGTGGCGACCTGGTGGCCGTGGGCGATGTCCCAATCGGCTGGCAGAACCAGGTGGAAGTCGACCCAGTGGTATCGGCCGCTGTGGCGATGCCGGAGTTTGTGGTAGCTGCAGATCCGTGGCTCGTTCCCGTTGGGGCCGACATGGGCATCGAGCAAACGCTGCAGGGTTCGCGAGTCGTTCTGGTCCTGCTCGTCCATCAACCCGGCAGCGGAACGCCGAAGCAGGCTGACGCCGGTGCGCGAGATGAAAGCGGCCACCCCGATGGCGGCAAGTGGGTCGAGCCACCGCAAGCCGGTCAGCTTGACGGCGCCCACGCCCGCCAATGCGAAGACGCCGGACCAGACGTCGCTGATCAGGTGGTGGCCATCGGCTTCCAGGGCCAGCGATTGTTGCCGGCGGCCGATGCGGATCAGGTAGGCGCCGAGGCCGGCGTTGACGATCACGGTGCAGCCGATGAGCATGAGTCCATCGACCAGCCGCCCGCTTTGCAAGTCGGGGCTGCCGCGGGCCAGCCCGATCAGCGCCTGAATCGCGGCGACGATCGCGGCCAGCAGGACCATGCCGCCTTCAAAGCCGGCGGAGAGGAATTCGATCTTGCCGTGACCGTAAGGATGGTCGGCATCGGCGGGCCGGTGGGCCAGGAACAACGAATAGGTCGCGAAGGCGGCGGCGGCCACATTGACAATGGACTCCAAGGCGTCAGAAAAAATCGCCGCTGACCCCGTCAGGAAAAATGCGGCAAACTTGGCGAGCATCAGCGCGCCGCCAACCCCCAGCGAGATCGCCGCGGCGCGGGCCTCGAGCTTGGGCACGTTCTCGACGTTGGCAGGAAGCGTCGGCATTGGCGAATCTCACCCACCGGTCGGCTGCGTCGTCGGGGGCAGCGTCGTTGGCGGCAGGGGCTGCGTCGCCGGCTGGGTGTCGCTTCCCGGGCCCGTTCCCGGCAATGTCAGATTGGGGAGCGTCGTGGGGACCATGATCGGCTCGGTCGGAGGAACGATCGGCAACGTCGCCGGCGGCACCGTCTCGCCGACCGGTGGCAGCGTGATCGGGCCGACACCGGGGATGATTGGTTCCGTCGTCGGTCTCGTGGTGGTGATCAGGTCGCCCGGCGGCGGGCCCAGACGCCCCACCTCGCGCAGCAGGGTGAGGTAGAAGATCCGCAGGTTGAACACCTCGCTGAACAGGGACAGTTGCGCCGACAACAATTGGTCCTGGGCAACCAGAATATCGAGGAACAGGCCGTTGCCAAACTGGTACAGCCCCTTGGCCACGCGCAGGGCCTCCTCGGCGGCATCGACCGCCACCTTGAGCTCCTTCAGGCGCGCCCTGCTCGCCGCCAGGTTCTCGTAAGCCGTCAGCACCTGCTCTTCCACCTGCCGGCGGGTGAGCGATTCGTTGAGCTTGGCCTGGCGAAGTTGCGACAATGCCGTGCGCACATCGGCGCGGATCAGCCCGGCGTCGAAGATCGGTTGCACCGCGTCAAGGACGAAGTTCCATTGGTTGTTGGTGGGAGCGGTCTGCTTGGCAAGGTAGTAGTTCACACTCAGGCTGATCGACGGGTAATACTCCCCCACGGCGATCTGGACCGCCTGGCGGGCCGACTCGACCTGCGCCACGGCGGCCCCAATGTCCTGGCGGTTTGCATCCGCGATCGCCACCATCTGCTCGTTCGAGGGAAGCTGTTCGGGCACGACCAGTTGGTCGGTAAGCGGGGCATTGCTCACGGGAGCGGCAGTCAGATAGGCCAGCAGCGTCCGGGTATTGCGGACATTGCTCTCGGCGGTGACCAGCGAAGAGCGGGTCAGGGCCAACTGGGCCTCGGCCTGGGCGACATCGGCGGGCTTGGCAATTCCGACCTTCTCCTGGCCCTTGATCAGCCGAACGTTCTCCTCCTGGGTCCCGACGTTGTAGCGCAGCACGTCCACGGAGCGTTCGTTGCTCAGCACCGTGTAGTAAGCGTCGGCGGTATCCAGCATCACCTGCATCTGAAGGTCGAGAAGCAGGGCACGGTTACGCTGGATTTCGGAGATGGTGAAGCTGTAGAAGTGGGTGTCGCGGAAGCCGTTGAAAAGGTTGATTTTGCCCTGAAGCGGCGTGTCCAGGACGTATTTCTTCTCAGTGACGCCGGCCACGGCAGTTGGGCTGGCTGCCCTGGCGGCGACGGGGGCTGCACTGCCCCCGCGCGTCGGCCGGGCGACGGCGGGGGTGACGGTCGAGCCGGCGATGGTTGAGCCGGAAACGGTGGTGCCGGTGACGGTTGAGCCGGCGGCGCTGGGGGGGGTGCCGCCCGGCGTGCCGCTGGTGACGCCGGTGACGGTGTTGCCGGATACAACGCCTGAACCGTTCCCGGGGACGTTGACGCCGCCCCCGAGGGCGCCGACACCGCCGGTCGCGAAGCTGCTGGCAGTCCCGCCGTTGGTCCCACCGGCGCGTTGAGCGCCTTCGTAGAAGGGCGCAAGCGTGAGGGTGGGCAGAAAGTTGGCGGTGGCGCGGTCTTTTCCGACCAGCGCCTGGATGTAGGTTTCGCCGTTGATGGCCAGTTGCTCGTTGTTCTGGTTGGCCAGCAACATGGCGGTCTGGATGGGAAGCGAGTCACCGGGCGTGTAACTGACGCCTTTGGCGTCGGGGGCATCAAGAATCGAACGGTATTGCGCGACTTCTTTCTTCTCATCGATGGCGCAACCTGACGCCGCCATAAAAGCTGCGACGAGGCACAGGGCCCGTGAAACGGTAAGGCAGGCGCTCAACTGCGAGCAACGCGAGGTCGTTGCCCTGGGCTGGAACGGCGGAATGGTTGTGGGGAAATCGGTGAAACGGTCGGCCGGGTCGATACCGAAAACAGTCCCTCGCTTCGCTTGCTTCATTGAATACCTCAGAATGAATTCTCTCGATCTCCCCTGCCTGCACGCCGTGACGGATCGTGCTTTCGACGAGGCACTGCAGCTCGTGCCGCTTGCGGTCCCATTCGGGCAGGACCTTGTTTCGGGCGTTGCGCGAAATGGAGTCGATGCCAACCGACCGGATCATCTCATAAAAGTAGGGGTTCTTCAGGGCGAACGAAACCAGGGCGGAAATGATCCGCCGAAGGCCTTCGACAGCGGACACCGGCGACGATTGATGGTTAGGAAAATCAGTTGCTGTTTTTCTTCGTGGGGTCGTTGCATGGACGGAACTGGCGAGGCGGTCAGGCCTGCCCTGAGTCCTTCCAACAGGCTGCGCCAAGTTTCCCGAATGGGCCCGAAAAACGCATCCGGCTCATTCGGTCGTTCAAAACCGACTCATCAGTATCGGACGATTCTAGTTTGAGGCCCGTCCGAGTCAAACCGTGGAACTTGCGCCTGAAAAAAATTTTCTCCCCGCCAAGTCAGAACCAGCCGAATGCCGGCGTATAGGGAGGTGTGCGGGACAAGCGACCCTCGCCGGGGCCAACGAACGGCACGCCCGGCAGCACTGTCCTGAAACCAAGAGAAATCGCCATGCGCTATAAACAGAGTTATTTTCGCCCGGAACCCACAACCCCATCGTTCATGCGCCGCAGGATCGATCCGGTTTCCGTGAGTGAATGAACTCCCCGCCCTCCAGCGGCCGGGAGTCCTTCCCGGCGACAGCTCTCTTCTCCTTAAGCCGGGAAAAAACGAAGCGTGAAGACGTGAAGACGTGAAACGTGAAGGACGTGAAGACGTGTCGCGCTGCCGAAGTTGATTCGGGCCTGTAGCTCAGTTGGCTCAGAGCGCCTGCCTGACGTGCAGGAGGTCCGTGGTTCGATCCCACGCCGGCCCAAATGCGAATGCTGAATGCAGAACGATGTCGTTTGCGCAAAACGCACGCCCGTAGCTCAATGGCAAGAGCGCCGTGCCCACACCGCGGAGGTTGCTGGTTCGAGCCCAGCCTGGCGTAGTTACACTGGTCAATGGTCAGTTGTCAGTTGTCAGTGGTGGCTCCCCAGTAACAACGGACAACTGACGACTGACTAGACCCGCGCTGTTAGCTCAGCGGCAGAGCACTCGGCTGATAACCGAGAGGGCGGAGGTTCGATGCCTCCACGGCGCACTGATACCGTGAAACGTGAAGATATGAGAAATGTCGCGATCGGGTTCGTGGCAGACAGGCAATGCACCTCCCTCTTAAGGAGAACGATGTGGGATCGTTACCCACCGAACCCACTTGGAACGTGAAGACTTGAAACGTGAAACGTGAAGACGTGAAACGTGAAGACGTGAAACGTGAAGACGTGAAACGTGAAGACGTGAAACGTGAAGACGTGAAACGTGAAGACGTGAAGACGTGACGGACGAAGCTGACCGGAGAATCGCCATGGAAACCAGAAGGAAACGGTGCAGAGCAATCAACGCACCGGTAGCTCAACGGACCAGAGCAACTGCCTTCTAAGCAGTCGGTTGGGGGTTCGAATCCCTCCCGGTGCATCAGCCGTCGGCAACGACGAAAAGCCGACGCCAGCGCACCGGTAACTCAATGGCAGAGTACCTGACTTTTAATCAGAGGGTTGCAGGTTCGAGTCCTGCTCGGTGCATCAATTGTTGCGGTAGCTCAACCGGACGGAGCACCGGTTTGCGAAGCCGGAGGATGGAGGTTCGATCCCTCCCCGCAACGTTGATCTAAAGACGGGATTCACCGCAGAGGCGCAGAGCGCGCGGAGAAAGATAAAGAACCTGGCAGTTTCTGAATTACGCATCATTCTTCTCTGCGTTCTCTGCGCCTCTGCGGTGAATCGTTCCCGGAGGGTTAGCCTAACTGGCAAGGCACCCGCCTCGAAAGCGGGCACGGCTACTGTGGCCCTGGGGGTTCGAGTCCCTCACCCTCCGCTGCGAGCAGCCAGATGACAGGGTCACAAGGTGAGGGGGTGACAAGACGAGGCGGCGACGCCAAGGGAAGGCCAATGACATGTACGAGAGTGGCTTGACAGGCTCTGGCAACTTTTTTCACCTCGTCACCCCCTCACCTTGTCACCTTGTCATCTTACCCGGGAGGGTTGGCAGAGCGGAAATGCAGCGGCTTGCTAAGCCGTCGTGTGCCTCCAGGCACGAGAGGTTCGATTCCTCTACCCTCCGCTGAAGAAAAGAACGGCTCCGTCGTGAGCTTGTCGAACGGTTCGTTAGCTCAACAGGATAGAGCACCCGGTTGTCAACCGGAAGGCCACGGGTTCAACTCCCGTACGAACCGCTGGGAAATTGAAATCCAAAGGGTCGGTAGCTTAATAGGTAGAGCAGCGGTTTGAAACACCGCGTGCGCAGGTTCGAACCCTGCCTGGCCCACTTTTGAATAGCTACTAGTTGCTGGTTACTAGTTACTAGCCACTAGTAACTAGCAACTGTTTCCCATGCCGCGGTAGCTCAGCAGGGAGAGCAGTCGCCTTGTAAGCGACCGGCCGCCGGTTCGACCCCGGCTCGCGGCTTTCAGGATCGAGATGGCGGAGCGCACGAGTAGCTCAACTGGAAGAGCGCGTCCATGGTAGGGACGAGGCCGCGGGTTCGATCCCCGCCTTGTGCTTTCTGGCAGTGGTCAGTTGTCAGTGGTCCGTTGTCAGTTGCCAGTGGTCGGTCGCCAGAACTATCGCCGCAGTAGCTCAGTTGGCAGAGCGCCGCTTTCGTAAAGTGGAGGTCGCCGGATCGTTGCCGGCTTGCGGCTTGAGGCAGGAATTACAACTGACATGACGATCTTAACAACTGACCACTGACAACTGACCACTACGTAAAGGGTGTGCAGCTCGACGGCCGAGCAGGGGTTTCATACGCCTCCGGTTGCTGGTTCGAATCCAGCCTCACCCAATGGAAGCATTGGCTCCAGAAGCAAAAATGCTCTCGTCTTCTAACCGGCCCAGGAAACCTGATTCTCAGTCAGGGCAATGCGGGTTCGACCCCCGCCGGGAGCACTTGTTGGAGTCGTTACGCTCTCATCGTCTAAGTGGACCAGGATGCCGGGCTTTCAATCCGGTCGATATGGGTTCGAGCCCCATTGAGAGCACTCTGCCTGGGAAGGCAGAAATTCGAAATCGACGGCGTTAGCCGTCGTCCTGAGCGCAGCGAAGGACCTCTTTCCTTCCGCGGTAAAAGAGACCCTTCGCTGCGCTCAGGGTGACGGCCTAAGGCCGTCAGCATACAGGATGTAGTGCAGCGGGAGCACGCGTGCCTTGGAAGCACGAGGTCGCTGGTTCGATCCCAGCCATCCTGAATGACATGGGTGTAGCTCAGCTTGGTCAGAGCACGTGCCTCGGGCGCACGGGGCCGAAGGTTCGAATCCTTCCACCCATATGCGGAAACGCTGAATGATGAATGATGAATGGAAGCGATGACGGACGTCCAAACCCGCGCTTCGATTCAGCGTTCAGCAATCAGCATTTCCCCAAGGTGCAGGTGGCAGAGCAGCAATTGCAACGGCCTGTAGAGCCGTTGGCCCCAGGGCCTACGGGGGTGCGAGTCCCTCCCTGCACATATTCATGTCGAAGCCCAAGGAGAGCCTTCAATCCTCATCCTAATCGTATTCATCCCCCTTCGCCCGGCTCGATGGCGGCTCGCTCGCGCAGTGTGCGGAGCTGCTCTTGGACCAGGCCGGACAGGGTGGGGTTTTTCTCGATCAATCCATTGATTTCTGTGAGCAAAGCCTTGGCCGCGTCGGCGTCCTGGCGGGTGCCGTGGGAGAGTTCGTCGGCCAGGCCGATCAAGGCTTCGACGTTGTTGGGGTCTTTGTCGCGGGCGGCGCGGAAGGTCTTCACGGCCAGATCGCGTTTGCCCTGACGCGAGTAGATGCGCGCCAACGTGTCGTAGAAGGTGGAGGTGTCCGGCGAAGCCGCGACTGCCTGCTCGGCGAGTTGGCGGGCCTCGGGGAGCTTGCTGGCATCGCCGCCGGCCATCAGCACGTATGCCAAGTTATTGCGGATTTCCGGACGGACCGGGTCTGCGGCGCCGGAGACAGCCCCGGCGGAGGCGTCCTGGATCAGCCGGCGCCAGAGTGTCTCGGCCGATTGATAGTCTCCCAGTTCCTGTTCGACCTGGGCGGTCAGGGCCAGGACGCTGGATTCGGCGTCCTGGCGGGCGGCGGCGGGGGCCAGCAGGTCGTGCGCCTTGTGCAGCGCTGACGTCGAGTGGAACGCGGACCCCACGGCGAGCCAGGCCTCAGCCAGGACAATCCGTTCGGAGGCGTTGTCGGCGATGAGCGGCGCGACCTGATCAAGCCAGGCGGTAGCGGCATCGGCGCTCTTTTGCGGCGTCGCCAGCGACATCCACGCTCGGCGGGCGTCGGCGTTGCCGGCCAGCAGCGGCTGGAACAGCTCTGAGGCAACAGCGGCACGCCCCGCGGCGATCAGGGCGTGAGCGTAACCGCGGTATAGAGCCAGATTCGGGCTCGGGGCCGACCCCGTCGCCGACGGCAGCGTGGACGGGTTGCCCTTAAAGTACGGCGTCAGGCAATCGACGGCTTGGCCAGGACGATCCAGGGCGATTAAGGCTTCGGCGGTGGCGAGGTCAGGATCGACGGTGTCCGCGCCGGAGCGTTGCCGCCAGGTGGCGGCGGCATCGAGGGCGCGTGCCGGCTGGCCCCAGGCCATGTAGACGCCGGTCGCCAGACGGGCCGCGTCGGGGTCATCGGGATTGGCCCGCATGGCAGCCAGGGCGACGTCGGCGGCGTTCTGGTATTGCCGCTGTTCCAAGTACGCCGCGATCAGCCGTTCCTGCGCCGGTAGAAAATCGGGGAAATGCTGCGACACGGCCTTGAGCCTGAGGGCCTGCTGCGCCAGCGTGTCGTTGTTCTCCTGGGAGGCCAGCATCGCCTTGAGCAGTTCGATGGCGGCGGCATCGGATGGGTCATGGGCCAGTGCAAGCGTTACCAGCCTGGCGTCCATCGGCGTCTTGTAACTGGCCAGCCATTTGATGTCCTGCGCCAAGGCCGAGAGCACCGTGTCGGCGCCGGCGGCCTTGAGGCCCTGCTCGACGGCGGCGGCGGCATCGGAAAACCGCCCGTGGCGAAGATGGAAGCATGCCAGCTCGCGCCAGACCGGCGGCGATGCCGGGGCTTCGCCGGTGGCCTGCTTGAAGGACGCCAGCGCGTCGGCGGCCGAGCCGTATTGCTCCTGGAACCTTCCGATGATGACCGGCATCGCCCCCGGCGGCAGGCTCATCGCGGCCAGGCGGGTATGGAACTCGCTGGCGCGCTCGGGCTTGCCGCGGGAAGCGAAAAACTGCGCCCCGTCGGCCAGTTCCTGCACCGTTGCCGAAGGATAATCCAGGAGGCGGGAATAAATTGCCTCGGCCTGGTCGTAGCGGCCGACCCGGGCGTACAGCCTGGCCAGGGCCCTGTCTCGTTCGGCGGCGCCGGCCATGTCGCCCGTGGAATTCGACGGCCGGGTCGCCGGCGGGTCGCTGACGCCGGCGGTCAGCAATTCGATGGCGCGCCCAGGCCTGCCTTCCTGCTCGTAGGCCAGCGCCAGCATCCGGCGCGACTCGGCGGAAAGATCGGGGCGGCGCGCGATCCGGTCGAGCGTCGCCTGCGCGTCCGAACGCTTGCCCCATTCCTGGTCCACGCGGAACAGGTGCAGCGCGGATTCGACGTCGGCCGGCTGCAGGGACACAGCGATGCCTAGTTCGTCCGCGGCACGGTCCAGCTTCTGGTCGCGCTCGAACGCCAGCCCGAGCATCCGATGCGGCTCGGCTTCATTGGGGAACTGGCGCGTCAGCTCGGTGAGGATGGTGACGGCTTCGGAACGGTCCTTCTCGGCCTGCTCGCTGCCGGCGGTCGCGCCGCTTTCCACGCCGGCCAGGAGCCAGTGGCATCGCTCCAGGCGCCACATCTGCCCGTTGTCGCCGGTGAGGTTGTGGAGCCGCTCGATGGAACGTTTCCAGAAATCGCGGTCGAGGAAGCGGGTTGAAGACCGCAGGACCGCCGACTGGATGGACCGGTCGTTGGGGTTCTTGTCGCCCAGATCGGTCCACGCCGCCAGCGCGCCGCTGTTGCCGGTCCGCTCCAGGTATGAGGCGACGGCGAGCCGCCACTTCGGGTCATTTTCGCCGTTGGCCGCCTTCTGGGCGTTTTTGAGGGAGGCAAGGCCCGCGGCAGCCTCGCCGGCATTGAACAGGTCGTTGGCCCGGCTCATGGCCAGGACGATGGAATTAGCGTCGGCACTGCGGGCTCGTGCCAGAAGATCGCCGCCGAAACCCAATCGTTCGGTCTTGTTGACCTCATCCAGGGCAAGGAGTGTAACGGCGGGGAGAGCCGGGTTGACGGCGGCGGCATCGGCCAACACGGCAAGTGCTTCGTCGCGGCGGCCCGCCTCGGCGAGCAACGTGACGTTGAGGGGCAGGGTCTCCTGCTCGCGCGGCCACTGCTTTTGAATGGATTGTACGTCCTGCAACAACCGGTCCCAGGCGGCGGCGTTAGCTCCGTCGCGGGGCGTCCGCTTCAACACCGCATGCCACGCCAGAGCAGCCGTCGCCAGTGCCACGGGGCTCTGCGGGGAGCGGACGGCGGCGGTCCGTGCCTGGGCCAGCGCTTCTTCGCTGCGGCCCTGGAGCAGCCGCAACCGGGCGATGCGTGCATGCGGCAAGCCCCACTCGGGAGCGTGCCAGGCTGCCGATTCCCACATCGACGCCGCCGCCTCATTCTCACCCAGCGCAGCGTAGGCATCGCCGGTCAACAAGTACGCGGCTGGGTTGTCCGGGTCTTTTGCCAAGGCGGCCTGGTACTGAGTCACCAGAATGCGCGGCTCGATAGCAGTGGCGGAATAATGGGCCGACAACACGGCGGCCCATGCCGTCGCCGCGGGGTCGGCCTTGCGGTCGGCCAGGGCGCTGACGATCGCAGCAGCCTCGCTGCTCACCGCTGGGCCCTGCCCGTGCGCCGAGGCCAGCTCATCAAGCGCCGACGCCCGCAAGGCCAGCGACGCCACGTCAACTCCCGGCTTCCTGGGGTCGAGTGCGGCGGTGCTGGCGACAACCTCGGGGTACAAGCCGTTCTCCCACAGCCGCTGTACAAGCATCGCCGACAGGGCCGGGTCGTGCAGCGCCGGCGCGTCCTTTTGCAGCAGCTCCAGCGATTGGGCGAACATGTGGTTCAGGTCCAGTGTCCCGACAAATGCCAGCACGAAATCGGCATCCGGCGCCGGGCGGTCGGCGGCCACCTGCAGCCAGTGCCGACCCTGCGCGTCCCAGTCGGCGGCGCCATCGGCGGGCGTCGCGTCAGGCGGCCCAGCCACATCGGACGGAGCGGTGGCGGGGGGGGTTGAGGGTGACGTGGCAGGGGAAGCGATCAGCCGCGCCCCGCCGGATGCCGGGGCACGACTCACGCCCAAGCAGGTGCTGGCCAGCAGCAGCTCAAAGCGAGGGTCGCCCTCGTGGGCTTTTTGCAGGGCCTGGGCCCGGGCAATCAGGTCTTGCGGAGCGACGTGCATCCGCAGCCGGATCTCCATGCCCAGCAACTGCCCGTGAACGTCAGAAGGGTACTTGTCATTCAGATGGTCGCAGGTCCGCAGCGCATCGGCATATGCCGGCCGCGATTGGCCCAGCAGGACTTGCGTTCTGGCCGTCAAAGCCTGCTGGTCGTCGGGGTGCTTGGCCAGCACGGAATCGGCCAGCGCCAGCTCTTCCTGCGAATACTCGATCTGGGGGTAAAGGGTAAGCAGGGCGTGCTGGGCATCGAGGTCGTCGGGGCACAGTGCCAGGTAGTTCTGGAAGATGGTCTTGGCTTCGACGAGATTGTCGGCGCGACTCATCCGGCACCTGCCGTAAGCGAGCATCGCCTTGAAATAATCGCGGGTGTTGGCCTGGTCGGTGTCCTTGGCCTTTTCCAGGTAATGGGCCAGCCGGTCCACCGCACCGGAGTAATCACCGGCCTGATAGGCGGCCATGGCTTGGGCGCGCTCGTCGGCGAGTTGGCGTCCAGCGCGCTTGCTCGCCAGATGCAGCGCCAGCGCGCCTGCCAAGACCACCGCCAGGGAAACGGCGGCCAGAAACGCGATCCGTCGCTTGGCTTTGGGTCGGAGGTTCATCACTAGTTAAGATCGACTCAATTTCCCAAATACATTGGCGAACGTCTTATAGATGATTTTCAGATCGAGCCAGAGGTTGCGGCGTTCGACGTACTCGATGTCGTACTTGATCCACTCCTGGAAGTCGGACCCGGTCCGGCGCGTGCGCTTCACCTGCCAGAGTCCGGTAATCCCCGGCCGCACGCTGAGCCGGGCCTCGCGCCAGGCGGGGCAGAACTGGTTTTCGCTGTAGGGGCTGGGGCGCGGCCCCACCATCGACATATCGCCCACCAGCACGTTCCACAACTGCGGCAGCTCGTCCAGGTTGTACTTGCGGAGGAACTTGCCGACGCGCGTCAGGCGCGGGTCGTCCTTGATGAAAAACTGCGGGCCGTCCGCCTGGTTCAGCTTCTTCAGCCCGGCCTTCATCTCCTCAGCGTCTTTGCGCATGGAGCGGAACTTCCAGCAGGGGAACTCCCGTGCGCCCCGGCTCTCCCGCGTGTGCCCGAAAAAGAACGGCCGGCCGTCCTCGAACCAGATCGCCAGCATGATGAATGGGAAAAGCGGCAGGGAAACCATCAGGCCCAACCAGGCGCAGGCAATGTCGAAGCCGCGCTTGACGGCGCGATCGAGGACCGTGGCGTCCTTGAGGCTGGGCTCGGGCGGCGGCTCTTTCGGCTCGATCTGCAGCCATTGGATGGCATCATTCACCGGGCGCCGCTTAGGGTCGTCCCAGATGACGGCAGGGCCAATGACGGTGCTGCCGGCGCGGACTTCCCGACCCGCGCCGACCCAGACGGGGCCAATGAACTTGACGCCTTCACGAACACGGGCCTGGGCGTCGCGCCAGACGGGTGCCCCGGAATCGGCAACCTGACGCGCCCGCAGGACCGTCGAATCGGGCCGCTTCCAGGTCTGGACCAGGTCGTGGACGAACCAGGCGACCTCCTGGCTGTCGCTGCGGTCGTAGACGCTGCCGGCGATGGTCTGGGTGGCGCGCTGAGTGCGTTTGGAGAACCGGCGCAGCCGCCGCCAGCCAGTCAGCGGGTCGGGCGCCGATTGCCAGAGCTGGGCAACCTCGCGGTCGGGGGTCATGACCACGCGGGTCAGGCTGCGCGAGGCATCGTAAAGCCGCTGGAAGCGGATGAAGTTGCCGTGGTCGTCGGTGACGGCGTTCTCGCGGTAGCCGCGCTCGCGGCCGTCGTGCAGGCGGACGAAAAGCACCTGCGGCCGGACCCAGTTCAAAGAGTCCATGAGCAGCGCGAGCTTGAACAGGGTGAGCGAGCCGGGGTCGGTGAGGAGATACAACTCGGCGTGCTTGACGATTTCGCTCGGCTCGCCCTGGCGAACGACCTGCACGCCGAGGGAAGCCCAGTACCGGGAATGCAACTGCACCGGGTCCAGGCCCCAGATGGTGCGGAACTCCGGCGCATCCGGGGCGTCGGCGTGTGCGGACACGGTGGTTTGGGCAGGCGCGGCAACATCGCCGGAAAACTCCGGGGCCAACGACTGCGACATGGGACGTTCGGCGAGGGTCATGGCCAGAAAAGACAGATCAATCCTGCTCTTCGTCCTCCTCGTCGGCATCTTCATCGTCCACGATGGGCTCGGCGGCGCTGGCCATCGGGGCGGCGAAGCGAGCGACTGCCGCGGCCTGGCTGGCACGGCTGCGGCTGGAGTTGGGAACGCCTGTGGACCGCATCGACACGCCGCTGATGCTCCTCTCGAAGTCCTGCGCCTGGGCGCGGTTGAAGACCACGCCGGCCAGCCGGGCGCCGATCGCCGCCAGGTGACTGAGCGATTTCTCGACCATCGGCCGCTGCTGGCCGCGCGACACGGCCAGAACCACGGCATCGGCGGCGGCGCAGACCAGGCTCGCCTCGATACTGCCCAAGATCGGGCCGGTGTCGATCAGCACGATCTCGAAGTGCTTCTCCGCTTCCTCGACCAGCCGGCGCAGCGCCGCCGGGGACAGGGTGCTGGCGTGCAGGTTGCCGGCCGATCCGACCGGCAGGATCGCCACGTCGGCGATGTCCGTCGTGCGAACGTAGGGCAGCAGCGTGCGGTTGGTGATGGCCTCG
>Ga0182024_10006310_pt1 | contig 26105 bp, 24 predicted proteins | sample P32metaG_FD_120480 | JGI IMG/M metagenome (GOLD analysis project Ga0182024, IMG submission 120480) | Permafrost microbial communities from Stordalen Mire, Sweden - P3-2 metaG (Illumina Assembly) | ecosystem: Environmental > Terrestrial > Soil > Wetlands > Permafrost | place: Sweden: Stordalen... | reverse complement strand
GGCTTGCCTTCCAGGGCGCGCAAGCGCCCCTCCGCCGCTGCAATGAGTGCCCGCACTGCCGCTTGACCCATGAGTTGATAAGTCTTGCTGCCGGGCTCTAGCTGAACGCCAGTCCGCCGCTCGACGGCCTTCAATTCGTGGCCGATGGCGTCAAAGCTCATCAGGTCATCGATTTGCGTGTCTGGTTCACCTCGGTCTGGAGCAACGAGGCCCATATCCTCAAGGAAACTGTACAGGCCCTCGTTAAGGCTTTCGCGCTCTTCGTTGATGGATAACCGCTGCCTCTTGACGTCCACCTCCATGCGTTCCAGCGTTGATGTGAAAATCTCAAGCGCCCGCGCGTCGATTTCGGCAAGCGACAATGGCTCGCCGGTCTGCGCCCGTTGGAAAGTTTCGCGCCATTGCTTCACGAGCGGCCAGCGCCGGTCCTGAGCTTCCCCAAGCGACTGCGTTTTGAGGCTCACCACAATCTTGCTGAGCGGCCGGCCGGCGCTTCCGTTGCGCCCTTCACTGACGAGTTTGCCGCGGAGCGCTCGCGGTATCGCAGCGACAAAATACCAGCTTTGATGTCGTCGCTTGAGATATCGGGTATCGGCCATGCCAGTCCGCCGATGGTACAGTTTGATGGTACAGACTCATGGCACAGAACCATCGAAAAAGCAAAGTAATTTAGGCATAATCCGCATTTCCGGTTAAGTGGTCAGTTGCCCCTACAGCGCCCACCACCTTCCGCTCAATTCGACGCCACGCGCGAGGCACTGGACTGCAAGGCGCGGATGCGGTCGGCGAGCGTGCCCTTGCCTTCCTTCGGGGAATCGATGGTGGCGGCACGGGCTTCGCCGCTTGTGCCATTGATGCCGGGTGTTCCGGCGCCTCTTCCTTGCCCCAACTCCGGAATTGCGGCAGCAAGCATCGACTCGATCGGCGAACCCGGACCTTCGAGCGCGGCGGTGAGCCGCGCCACTTCGGCGGCGACGTCGTTGATGCGCTCGCGCAGGAGCGCGTTCTCGACGCGCTCGGCCGCCCAGGTCGTTTCCGCATCGCGTTTCATCGTTCCGATCTCGCGCTGCAGCCTGGTGCGTTCCTCGATCGCCGCTGCGAGTTGCGCTTCGAGCTGGCCGATATCGGCGCGGAATTTATCCACGGCGCCGCTGCTGCGGCCGCCGGCGTTTTCAAGCTCTTCACGCAAGTCGTTCTCGATCTTGCCCGCGGCTTCGAGGTCGCCGCGCAGCCGGGTAATCTCGAATTCGCGTTCGGCCAACATCCGCCCTTGATCCGCGAGCCGCGTTTCCAGCTCGTGCACGCGGCGGCCCGACACCTCGGCTTCGGTCGTCTGCACCAGCAGCGCCCGTTCAAGGTCGCCGGTGCGCGCCGCCAGTCCGTCGAGCTTGCCGCGCGCTTCGTCCGTCAGTCTGGCCGCCGCTTCGGCCTCGCCGCGCTCGCGCGCGAGCCGTTCCTCGGTCATCCGCACCGCGCGCTCGTAATCGGCGACGCTGACCTTCATCGCTTCGACCTGTGTGCGCATAGCCGCAAGCTCGACGCGCTGACTGTCGGCCATGATCGAGCGCTCGCCGAGCTCGGCGACGAGCTTGGCGAGGTCCGCCTGCTTGTCGGCAAGCCCGCGCTCCGCTTCGCGCAGCGAACTCGATTTCAGCTCGAATTCGTCCTCGGTGGCGCGCAGCTGGTCGCGCAGATTCTTGTCGCGCGATTCCAGCGCAAAAATCGCCGCGGTCTTCTCGCCGAGTTCTTTCTTGAGCTGGTTGATGGCGTCGGTCTTTTTGCCAAGCTCGGCGAGTTGACCGGTCGTCCTGGTCTTCATCTGCTCGACGCTCATTTCGAGCCGGCGCGTCGACATGGCGAACTCGGCGCGCAACTGATCCTTGTCGGCGCGGATTTCGGCGATGGACAGCGGCGTTGCCGCTTCGAGGCGGCGCATCGTCAGTCGCACGGCGCGGTTATGCACCAGAGGGACGAAAAGCAAACCGAGCAGCGCCGCAACGAGGAACCCGATCCCGAAATACATGACCGGTTCGATCATGACACCACTCTTTGAACCCTGCCGCCCCTTGGGAGTTTACATTGCCACGCGAAGACGGGCCTGCGCCACATTGACGAAGCGTTAACCTAAACCGAGAAAGGCCACCGCGCCAGACAACAGTGCCTTGGCGACAAACCTGTGACGAAGCCGATCTTTCGTCCGCAGCTATAGGCCGGCGATCAGAACGGGTTCCAGGTGGGTTGCGGCGTGAATTTGAGATAGCCGAGGTTGGCCCCGAGCCGCAATCCGACGCCGGAACGGATCGGCACGACCACGATATCGTTGGCGGTCAGTGCCGTCATGCCGAGCCCGCCGATAAAATAGGCCGAGCCGGCGACCCCGCCGAACCGCTCGAAAATCGCTTCGGTTCGCGGCAGGTTGTAGACCAGCATCATCGTCCGCGCACCATCGGCGCCGGCGTCGAAGCCGAGCGTCGGCCCCTGCCAGTAAACGCGAACGTCGCCGGCATTCTTGGTGTAGAGGGTCCCGTCGCCATAGCGCAGGCCGCCGACAAAGGCGCCCCCAGCTTCCTCACCAAGAATATAGCCGTTCGGCTGGCCCCATTGGCTCCCGGCCTTCTCGATGATCGAGGCCAATCCGCGCGAGACGCCACCGAAGAAATGATGGCCGGCGTCGACGACCTCGCCGGGCGAGAACTGGTTGTTAGAGGGCGGCTGCGGCGGGGGGCCTGGCGCGGGCCCAACGCCCGCCGGCGGCGGTTGCGGCGGCGGCACGGTCTGCGCTCCGGCCGGCGCGGCTTCGAGGCCAGCGACGGTCAGGGCGACGACGGCGAACCGCAAGGCAAAATTCATCATGCGTCCCCCGTTTAACCCCTTGCTCATACGCACGGGCTAAGTCTCAGCTCAGCCTGTCCCACGTACGCAGTGCTGATGCGAATCAGCCGATCCTTCGCCGAAACTATGACCGCAGCACGGCAACAACGGAAGCGATACCACGCGGGCATTGTCGCGTTCGCGGGTCTTCTGTTTGCGCTATTTGCCGCTCCGCCCGCCTCGCACGCCGCGACGACGGAAAGGATCGTAGTCGATTGGCACACCGGCCTCGCCATTGGAGGCTACGACCCGGTTGCTTTCTATACCGACGGCAAACCCATGCCCGGCAGTCCGGACCTTGAATTCGCTTATGGCGGCGCGGTCTGGCGTTTCTGCAACGTCGGCAATCGCGAAGCCTTCGCGGCGCGGCCCGATGTCTACATGCCGCAATTCGGCGGTTACGACCCGCTCGGCGTCGCCCATGGTGGGGCGGTCGCGGGAAACCCCGGCGTGTGGCTGATTACCGGCGGGCGGCTGTTCCTGTTTTATGATAGCGACAGACTGAAGACGTTTAACGCCGACCCGGAGCGCATTGCCGGCGCGGCCGAACGCAAATGGCCGGACGTGCTGCGCGCGCTCAGCCCTTGATCGCTCCCTCAATAAGCGCCGGGGCGCCCCGCGCGACAAAAGCCGGAATTCGCAGCTCCGGGCTGCCGTAGACGAGCGCTGCTCCGTCCGGTTCGACGACGCTCCCACCGGCTGCCGCCAGAACCGCATGACCCGCCGCAATGTCCCAATCGTGCGTCGGGCCGAACCGCGGATAGAGGTCGGCGGTGCCTTCGGCCAACCGGCAGAATTTGACCGAGGAGCCGCAGGGAAGGAGCCGCGCGCCCGGCAAGCCGGCCAGATAGTCTTGCGTGCGGCGGTCGAGATGCGAGCGGCTTACCATGACAACAAGCTCGAGCTCGGGTCGCGAGCGCGTGTGGATTGCCTTCGGCGCTGAGGCCTTGTCCGCAGAAAATTTCAGCCGCTCGGCGCCACGTCCGACGATCCCGCGCCAGATCAGGCCGAGCGCCGGCGCCGCCACGATGCCGAGGATCGGCGCGCCATCGGCAACGACGGCGATGTTGACGGTATACTCGTCGCGCCCGGCGATAAATTCCCGCGTCCCGTCGAGCGGGTCGACCAGGAAATAACTTGCGCTCGTCACACTTGGCGTCTCACGCTCGGTGTCCTCTTCGGAAATGATCGGCAATGCCGGAGCAAGATGCTCGAGCCCGTCGCGGATCGCCGCTTCCGCGGCTTCGTCCGCCGTCGTCACCGGCGAGCCGTCGGCTTTGATGCGGACGCCGCCATCCCCCTGCAAGCGCAGGATCGCTGACGCCGCTGAGATGCTGATTGTCGTCAATCCATCCATGAGCTCGACGCAGGCCGTCATATCGAAGGCTGGCACGGTCGCTCCTTGCTGTTCCGATGCACACGCGCCGGACAAGCGGTGCCCCGTGTACCATAGTGCGTCGGCACCGGCACGATTGCCGAATCGCGCGGGCTGTGACACGGACGGGCCAGCGCATTTTTGAGCGGAGCTTCTCATGTCCGCCCCCGTTTCCGGCCCGATAACCATCGGTGCCCTCGACCTTGCGGCGCTTCTGTGCTCGCGCCTCTGCCATGACCTGATCAGCCCGGTGGGGGCGATCGTCAACGGCATTGAAGTCATGGAAGAGGATAAGAACGAGGAAACCAAGACCTTTGCGCTCGATCTGATCAAGAAGAGCGCATATCAGGCCTCGGCCAAACTGCAATTTTGCCGGCTGGCCTTTGGCGCGGCGGGATCGGCTGGCGCGCAGATCGATCTTGGCGATGCGGAGAAGGCTGCGCGGGGGCTCCTTGAGGACGGCAAGACCACATTGGTCTGGAACCTGCCCCGGCTATTGCTGGCGAAGAACCGGGTGAAGCTATTGCTCAATATGTTGCTGATCGCCGCGGGGACCGTTTCGCGCGGCGGGACGCTGACTATCGACCCTGTATCGGGGGGGGATGGGATAGCCGGCTTCCTGGTCACCGCTTCCGGCCTCAATGCCAAGCTGAACCCGGCGACTGCTGAGCTACTTGCAGGCAGTCCTTCTCACGCCGTCGACGCCCACGCCATTCAACCCCTGTATGCAGGCATTCTGGCTCGGGATTGTGGGCTTACGCTGTCGGCGAGCGGGGAAGTCGGCATGGTAGTGTTAACGGCGCGCTAACCGAGCCGCTTGGGCGCGAAAAAGCCGCCTTTTCCCAAAAGCGAGCTGTGTTTCCGCAACCGAAATTAAACGCTTAGGCAACACACTGGCTTCGTCCGATCAGGTGCTTGGCGCTTGGCGGAAAGCACGTGCTTTGCGTGCATAGCGGCGTGCGGCTTGCGGAACGCCGGCCGTCGACAGTGCTTGTGCTGACGAGGCGCCTGGTATGGACGACCTGCTCCGGGAGTTCCTGACTGAGACCAACGAGAGTCTCGAGCGGGTCGATGCCGAGCTCGTTCGCTTCGAGCGGGAGCCGAACAACCGCGATATCCTTGGCAACATCTTTCGCCTCGTCCACACCATCAAGGGCACTTGCGGCTTTCTAGGACTTCCCCGGCTCGAGATCCTGACGCATGCCGCTGAGAGTTTGATGGGCAAATTCCGCGACGGAATGCCGGTCACGACCGATGCCGTCACGCTCATTCTTTCAACCATTGATCGCATCAAGACCATCCTCGAAGAACTCGAAGCGCACCAGCGCGAGCCCGTCGGCGATGACGGCGATCTCATCGAGCGGCTTAACCGCCGGACGCTGCATAGCGATGCCAAGCCGCAATCCGGCCCGCGCGTCGAAGAGAATGTGCAACCGCAACCGGCCGCGGCGGTCGAAGATGACGAGCAGCCGCTCGCGCCGGCGCGCGACACGCCCTTCGCCGACAAGCCGCTGGCCGAACGGTCCGAGGAAGAACGCGCTGATCGGCTCGCAAACCACTCGATCCGGGTCCACGTCGAGACGCTCGATCACCTCATGACCACGGTGTCCGAACTCGTTCTCACCCGCAACCAACTCCTGGAAATCGTCCGCCGACACGAGGATTCGGACTTCAACGTGCCCTTGCAGCGGCTCTCGAACGTTACCGCCGAGCTGCAGGAAGGCGTTATGAAAACGCGCATGCAGCCGATCGGCAATGCATGGCAAAAGCTGCCACGCATCGTGCGCGACCTTTCCGCGGAGCTCGGTAAGCAGATCGAACTCGAGATGCATGGCGCCGACACCGAGCTCGACCGCCAAGTGCTCGAGCTGGTCAAAGATCCGCTGACGCACCTGGTTCGTAACTGTGCCGATCACGGCATCGAAAGCCCGGCAGAGCGGCTTGCCGCCGGCAAGGCACAGAAGGGCACTATCCGGCTGTCCGCATGTCACCAAGGCGGTCATATCATCATCGAGATCGCCGACGACGGACGCGGCCTCGATCTAGAGGGCATACGCGCCAAGGCCGTCGAGCAAGGATTTGTCGGGGAGGCGGAGGTTGCGGCGAAATCCGAGGCAGAGATCCGCAATCTGATCTTCATGCCCGGCTTCTCCACGGCCAGCCATGTGTCCAGTATTTCCGGCCGCGGTGTTGGCATGGACGTCGTACGCTCCAACATGGAGCAGATCGGCGGCACGGTCGATTTGAAATCCACTGACGGCGCCGGGACCACCTTCACGATCAAGATCCCGCTCACGCTAGCGATTGTTTCGGCGCTCATTGTCGAAGCGGGCGGTGAACGCTTTGCCATCCCGCAGCTTTCCGTGCTCGAGCTGGTGCGGGCGTCAAGCATCGGCGAGCATCGCATCGAGCGGATCAAGGACACCCCGGTCCTACGGCTGCGCAACAAGTTGTTGCCGCTTATCCGGCTCAAGGAGATCCTTCACCTCGGCGAAAGCGAAGGCGACAAAGGCTTCGTCGTCGTTACGCAGGTCGGCAATCAAGTCTTCGGTGTTGTGGTCGAAGGCGTGTTCCACACCGAGGAAATCGTGATCAAGCCGATGTCGTCCAAGCTGCGTAATGTCGCGGTTTTTTCCGGCACGACAATTCTCGGCGACGGCACAGTGATCATGATCATCGATCCCAACGGGATATCGCAGGCGCTCGGTCGTGCCGCGCCAGTTGCGCAAACCGACAAGAGCGGGCCCGATGACGGCGAGGAGGCCGGCAACGAGGACTTGACGCCGCTCCTTGTATTCCGCGCCGGCTCGCAGCAACCCAAGGCGGTTCTGCTTTCGCTGGTCTCGCGACTGGAGGAGATCGATTGCCGCCGGATCGAAACTTCCGACGGGCACCATCTGGTGCAGTATCGCGATCAGCTCATGCCGCTTGTGCGTATCGATGCCCAGGCTGGCATCAAGCAAGACGGCGTCCAGCCGATCCTGGTGTTCTCCGATCATGGCCGACGCATGGGTCTCGCCGTCGACGAGATCGTGGACATCGTCGAGCAACGGCTCGACATCGAGGTGGCGAGCGAGCGGCCGGGAGTCCTTGGCTACGCCGTGGTGAAAGGCAGCGCCACCGAGATTATTGATATCGGCCATTTTCTGCCGCAGGCCTATGCCGATTGGTTCCGGCGCCGCGATGCGCGGTCGACGCCGCTGACGCGCAAGATCATGCTCGTCGACGATTCGGCGTTTTTCCGTGAAATGCTGTCGCCTCTGATCAAGGCCGCCGGCTACCAAGTGCTCGCGGTCGCTTCGGCCGCGCAAGCGCTCGCGGCGATCAAGTCCGGCGCGCGAGTCGATATCATCGTCACCGATATCGAGATGCCGGACATGGATGGCTTCGAGCTCGCAGCGGCGCTGCGCGAAAATCCCGCCAGCGCCGCCATCCCCGTCATCGCGCTCTCGGCCATGATTTCCTCCGAGGCGATCGAGCGCGGACGCAAGGTCGGATTCCACGACTTCGTCGCCAAGTTCGATCGAACCGGGCTTATCGCGGCGATCAAAGAGCAGACCGACGATCTGCATCAGGCAGCGTGAACGGCGAAAAGTCAGAGACATCGATGCACGACGACACAGCATTCACCGAATTCGTCACCTTCACGATCGCCGGTCAGATATTCGGTCTGCCGATCGCATGCGTGCAGGACGTGTTCAAGCCTGCGCGCATCACCCGCGTGCCGCTTGCCGGAGCGGAAATCGCCGGCGTTCTCAATCTGCGCGGCCGTATCGTGACGGCGATCGATATGCGCCGCCGGCTCGATGTGAAGAAGCGCGAAGAGGGCGATGCGCCCATGGCGATCGGCATTGAGGCAAAGGGCGAATCGTTTGGCCTTCTGGTCGACGCGGTCGGCGAGGTGCTCAAGCTGGCGGACTACGACCGCGAGTCCAATCCGATCAATCTCGACGGCAAGCTCGATGCCCTCTCCGCCGGCGTTTACCGGCTCGAGGGGCAGCTTCTTGTCGTGCTCGACATTGATCGGGTGCTGGACCTGCGCGGCGAAGCGGCGGCGGCGTGAGGAAGAGCAGGCATAGCGATGCGTGGAATTGCACACAGCGGAACATGGAAGCGGGTTCGCCCGCGAATTGCAGAGTGAGGACACAATGAAGACGTGTTTGATCGTCGACGACTCCAGCGTCATCCGCAAGGTCGCGCGGAGAATTCTCGAAGGTCTCGACTTCGAGATCGCGGAGGCGGAGAACGGCGAGGAGGCCATTGAGGCGTGTCGCCGGCAAATGCCGGAGGCGATTTTGCTCGACTGGAACATGCCGAAAATGGACGGCTATGAATTCCTGCGGGTGTTGCGGCGTCTGCCCGGTGGCGACCAGCCGAAAGTGGTGTTCTGCACCACCGAGAACGACGTCGCGCACATCGCGCGTGCGCTGCATGCCGGCGCCAACGAATACATCATGAAGCCGTTCGACAAGGACATCGTTGAGGCCAAGTTCCAGGAAGTCGGACTGATCTGAACGCACCAACGCGGCCGTAGAGCGCCGCGTTGGTGAATGTTCAAGTTCCGAGTTAAGTGCCGAAAGTACATAGTTCATGAGTATCGTCGTTGCCGCCGCGAGCCCAGCGACTGCCATCGACAGGCCAATCCGCGTCATGATCGTCGATGATGCGATTGTCGTGCGCCGGCTGTTGACGCGCTGGATCTCCGCCGAACCGGACATGATGGTCGCGGCATGCGCGTGCACGGGGCGCGAGGCAGTCGAGCAGGTCGAAAATTGCAATCCCGACGTCGTCGTCCTCGACGTCGACATGCCGGAGCTTGACGGTATTTCGGCCCTGCCGCTGCTGCTCAAGAAGAAGCGCGATCTGGTCGTGATCATGGCGTCGACGCTCACCCGCCGCAGCGCCGAAGTCAGTTTGCGGGCGCTTTCGCTCGGCGCAGCCGATTATGTTCCGAAGCCCGAAGCCGCGCCTGATGCCGGCACGTCGTTGGCGTTCCACCGCGAGCTGATCGACAAAGTCCGGAGCCTCGGCCGTCGCGGCCGCTCGCTGGCGCGCCAATGGAAGCCGGATGCGGGTCTGCATCAGCCGTTGCCGGCGCCGCGTCGGCGCACAAGCCCTTCGCAAACCGAGATCGCGCCGTTCAACTTGCGGCCGTTTGCGGCCGCATTGCCGCGTGCACTGCTGATCGGTTCTTCGACTGGTGGGCCGCAGGCGCTCTCGACCTTGATCGGACAAATCGGCGCCACGATCGAGCGCGCGCCGATCCTAATCACCCAACACATGCCGGCGACCTTCACCACGGTTCTGGCCGAACATTTGACGCGCGTCAGCGGCCGGCGCGTGAGGGAAGCCGAGCACGACGAGCCAGTCGTTGCCGGCGGAGTCTATATAGCGCCCGGCGGCCGCCATATGCGGGTCGTGCGCGGACGCAACGGTCCCACGATCGCGCTCGGTGACGATCCGCCGGTCAATTTTTGCAAGCCGTCGGTCGATCCGTTGCTGTCCTCGGCGGCACAGGTGTGGGGCTCCGCCAGTCTGGCGCTCATTCTCACCGGCATGGGCTGCGACGGAACGTGCGGTGCCGCCGATATCGCGGCGGCCGGCGGCAGCGTGATTGCCCAGGACGAAGCGACCAGCGTGGTATGGGGCATGCCGCGCTCGGTCGCCCTCGCCGGCTTGTGCGCGGCGGTGCTCCCGCTCTGCCAGATCGCAGAAAAGGTCAATCGTCTGTTTTGGGGGGATCGGGCATGACGCCTCTCGAGTACGACTTCCTGCGAAAATGCTTCAAGGAGCGCTCCGGCCTCGTACTCTCAGCCGATAAACAATACCTGGTCGAAAGCCGGCTTCTGCCGATCGCGCGTAAGGCCGGCCTCGGCGGCCTCGGCGAACTCGTAGGCGCGCTCAAACGCAGCGATGCTGATGCCCTCATGACGAGGGTCGTCGAGGCCATGACCACCAACGAAACATTCTTCTTTCGCGACAAGACTCCTTTCGAAAACTTCCGCTCGGCGGTGTTGCCGGCGCTCCTCGCCGCGCGCCGGACCTCGCGCACCATTCGCGTCTGGTGCGCCGCTTCCTCGACCGGCCAAGAGCCCTATTCGCTCGCCATATCGCTCAAGGAGATGGAACACGATGTCGCCGGATGGCGCATCGATCTGATCGCGACCGACCTCTCCAATGAGGTGCTGGAGAAGGCGCGCCAGGGAATCTACAGCCAGTTCGAAGTGCAGCGCGGGCTGCCGATCCAGCTCTTGATCAAATATTTCACGCAAATAGGCGACATGTGGCAGATCGCGCCGGAAATTCGGGCCATGGTCAAATACCAGCAGCTCAATCTCCTTTCCGATTTCTCGCGCCTCGGCACTTTCGATCTGATCTTCTGCCGCAACGTCCTGATCTATCTCGATCAGGAGACGAAGGCCGGCATGCTCAACCGTCTCGGCCGGGCAGTCGCGGGCGATGGCTACCTCGTTCTCGGCGCGGCGGAGACCGTGGTCGGGCTCACTGACGCCTTTAGAACCGTGCCGGATTTGCGCGGCCTCTATGTGCCGAACCTGCGCCAGCCGAAGCCGTTGCTTCTTGCCGGCGGAAAACCTGCCCCGCGCTTGTTCGCGGTGAACGGCGGCAGGTGAGCTCCTTCGCTCCTCGCTTTTCGCAGGGAGGAAGTCGAATCGCCGAATGAAAAAACCCCGGCCAGAGGCCGGGGTTTTGTTTTCCGCAAGCGCGAAGCCTAGGCGGAGATTTTCGTTTCTTCCTCGCTTGGCTCGCGTAGCACGTAACCGCGGCCCCACACCGTTTCGATGTAGTTCTTGCCGTTCGAAGCGTTGGCAAGCTTTTTGCGCAGCTTGCAGATGAAGACGTCGATAATCTTCAGTTCCGGCTCGTCCATGCCGCCGTAGAGATGATTGAGGAACATCTCTTTGGTCAGCGTCGTGCCCTTGCGGAGCGAGAGGAGCTCCAGCATCTGGTATTCCTTGCCGGTCAGATGGACGCGCGCGGCGCTGACCTCGACCGTCTTGGTATCGAGATTGACGACCAGATCCCCGGTCTGGATGACCGATTGGGCGTGACCCTTGGAGCGTCGCACGATGGCGTGGATGCGCGCCACAAGTTCATCCTTGTGAAACGGCTTGGTCATGTAGTCGTCGGCGCCGAAGCCGAGCCCTCGGACCTTGTCCTCGATCCCGGCCAGTCCGGTCAGGATCAGGATGGGCGTCTTGACCTTCGATACGCGCAGGCTGCGTAAGACCTCGAAGCCCGACATATCCGGAAGATTGAGGTCGAGGAGGATTATGTCGTAGTCGTAGATCTTGCCGAGATCGATCCCTTCCTCGCCGAGATCGGTCGTATAGACATTGAAGCTCTCTGATTTGAGCATCAACTCGATTGATTGCGCCGTGGCGCTATCGTCTTCAATCAGCAATACGCGCATGCCAGTCCCTTTCCTCGCCGCGCGGGGCTCAAGGTCGGCGCGCCCTCGCGGCGGCCCCCGAAAAACGCCTTGGGACAAACTGATTCGAGACTGTAAACGCGCTATGGTTAACAAAACCTGATTCCAACATGCAAGCGCCTCCTAGGCAAATTTCAACGAATCGCCTTAAGGTATTGCTGTAGAGTGATTTTTTAGCCACGCTGGCGCTCATAGGTCAGATTAAGTTTCGGTGCTAACCGACTCTGAAGACTCGCCCCTCCCGTCTGGCTTGGCGAGCCTCCTTATTCCCAAGGACGACGCAATGATTAACGGCCCGGGTAAATACAGCGTTAACGCCGGCAAATTGGAGGTAACCATTTGCGGTTTGGCGGTAGCCGCGCCGTGAAAGCGCTGGCCGAACAGATTAACGAACTCGACGGCATCGAAATCTATGGCCGCGTTGTTGGCGTGCGCGGGCTGATGGTTGAAGTTGCCGGACCGCTCGATGCGATGTCGGTTGGCGCACGGGTGATCATCGAGACCCCCGCCAAGAATATCCCGAGCGAAGTTGTAGGATTCTCAGGACCCTATGCGCTGCTCATGCCGTTCGCTCCACTCGAAGGCGTCCGGCGGGGTTGCCGAGCGCTTGTGACCTCGGTTCCCGGCGCGGTGCGGCCCTCGGTCGGGTGGCTCGGGCGCGTGGTCAATGCACTGGGCGAGCCGATCGACGGCAAGGGAGCTTTGCTTTACGGGCCTTCGCCCTTTCCGTTCCGCAACACGCCGCCGTTGGCGCACGCACGGCGCCGGGTCGGTGCTCCGCTCGATCTTGGCGTGCGGGTACTCAATACTTTCATCACCTGCTGCCGCGGCCAACGCATGGGCATTTTCTCCGGCTCCGGCGTCGGCAAATCGGTGCTGTTGTCGATGCTCGCTCGCAACGTCGCCGCCGATGTCACCGTCATCGGACTGATTGGCGAACGCGGTCGTGAGGTTCAGGAATTTCTCCAGGATGACCTGGGCGACGCGGGTCTGGCGCGCTCGGTGGTCGTGGTTTCGACCTCCGATGAGCCGGCGCTGATGCGCCGCCAAGCCGCTCATGTCACACTCGCCATTGCCGAATATTTCCGCGACGAGGGCAAGGATGTTCTGGTGCTGATGGATTCAGTGACCCGCTTCGCGATGGCGCAGCGCGAGATCGGCCTCTCGGCCGGAGAGCCGCCCACGGCCAAGGGTTATACGCCAACGGTCTTCACCGAGCTGCCGCGGCTCCTTGAGCGGGCGGGACCAGGCACCGAGCAAGGCACGATCACCGGCATTTTCACTGTTCTGGTCGACGGCGACGACCATAACGAACCGATCGCCGACGCGGTGCGCGGCATTCTCGACGGGCATATCGTCATGGAGCGCGCCATCGCCGAGCGCGGCCGTTACCCAGCGATCAATGTGCTTAAGTCTGTGTCGCGCACCATGCCGCGCGCGGCCGATCCTGACTACCTGCCGGTTATTACTCAGGCGCGCCAGGTCATGGCGACTTATACCGATATGGAGGAACTCATCCGGTTGGGCGCCTACCGGGCCGGATCAAGCCCCGAAGTCGATGAGGCGATCCGGCTGCACAAGCCGCTGGAAACCTTTCTCGCCCAAGGTAAGGAAGAAGCAACTAGCTTGGCGGAAGGTTATCAGCGTTTGGCCCAAATCATGGCGGTTTCGGAAACCGAACGCTAACGTTATCGGAGCACAATTGCGACCTTCGGCGCCGTGCGGAGGAGTTCGACCGGCGCTTTGGTCCCGCGCCTTCGGGGGAGTAACAGTAGATGAAGTCCCGTGAGACGCTCATTCGCCTGAAAAAGTTTCAGGTTGACGAGAAACGGCGCAAGGTCGCGCAAATTGAGACGATGATCGCCGAATTCGACCGCATGGCGGGCGATCTGGAACGCGAAATCCGGGTCGAGCAGGACCGCGCCGGCATCCACGATCCCGGGCATTTTGCCTATCCGACCTATGCCAAGGCCGCGATTGCCCGCCGGGAGAACCTGAAACGTTCGGCCGACGAGTTGCGGACCCAGCTCGAGGACGCAAAATTGGCCCTCGGGGACGCCTTCGACGAGCTCAAGAAGGTCGAGTTGCTCGACGAACGCGACCAGATGCGTGAGCGCGAGGCCGAAAACGCTGTCGAGCAAGCGGAGCTCGACTCGATCGCGCTCATGCGCGTGCGGGGCGTGGCGCCGGCCTAATACGCCGTTGCGGTTTGCCAACGTCACTCCCCGCGCAAGCGGGAACTGCGGCTGTTTTCGCGCCAAAAATTGTTCCGGATTTCCGCTTCCACGGAATGAGCGGAAGTAACAGCCGTTTCAGCGGCCGCTAACCCTAGTTTCGCTCTCGACGAGCACCTCCTTCCCCGGCGATAATCGGGTGCCGCGTAAGGGTCCCAGGGGGCCGGGGGCAGTGTGATGTTGACGCAAGCGGAATTGGTCGGGCTGCTTGCAGCCGTTGCCAAGGGCGACGTGGCGGCGTTTGAGCGACTTTATCACGCCACCCGCGCGAAACTGTACGGGGTCCTCTTACGTATCTTGGGGAAGCCTGAATTGGCCGATGAGGTCATGCAGGAGACCTACCTCAAGGTTTGGAAGATGGCCGACAAGTTTGATGCAACCCTTGCCAGCCCGATCACCTGGATGGTGGCGATCGCGCGCAACAGGGCCATCGACATCGTGCGCAAGAAGGGCGAGGTTTCGATCGAGGAGGAGCCGGAGGCGATGGATGTCGCCGCCGAAACGCCGGCGCCGCTTGCGCGCCGCGAGATGACGGAAGAACTCAAGCGGCTTCTATCCTGTCTCGGGAAGCTCGATCCGGAAAAGCAGCGGATCGTGCTGCTCGCCTATTACAGCGGCTGGAGCCGCGATCAACTCGCCAAGAAGCTCGACATTCCCGTGAACACAATCAAGACTTGGTTGCGTCGCAGCCTTCTTGAGATCCGCGGATGTATGGGAATGTGATGCCGGAGGAGCTTGGGTAGCCATGTTTGACGAGGACCAGGACACACTTGCCGCCGAATATGTACTCGGCACGCTGTCGGCTGAGGAACGCGAGCACGCGGAGGCGTTGCTTTCGTTCGATCCGGGCTTCGAAGCGGCCGTGCGGCAGTGGGAACGCCGGCTCGGCGAACTCAACGTTATGGTGGAGGCAGTCGAGCCGCCGACGGAATTGTGGGACAAGATCAAACAAGAGGTCAGCCCTAGCATCGCCAAACCGTCTGCTGCCGAAGCCGAGTTGCCGCGCGCCGCGGAATTGCCGCGCGATCTCGACGCGCCGTCATCGGCCCCCGCGCTGGCCCCGGAACTTTTGTCATTGTGGGCCGTGGCCGAGTCGTCGCTTCCGGCCGAAGCGGCAGTAAAGACGTCCGCTGACGCGCCGGCCGTAATTCCATCGCCGGCGCCGGAGCTGCGGAAAATCGAACGCAGCGCTGACGTCGTCTATCTGGCGAATCGCGTCCGGCGTTGGCGAGGCGCCACGCTGGGCATTGCCGCGATTGCGGCCTTGTTGGCGATCTACGTCGCGGTATCGCGGTTCGCGCCTGATATTATTCCGCCGCAGTTGCGGCCGGACGGCGCGGGCATGATGGCTCGGACGGAAGGTCCGGCCCGTGCGCAGCAAGACCGTTTGGTCGCCGTGCTCCAGCAGCAGCCGACTGCGCCGGCATTTCTGGTCACGCTCGACACGCAGCATCGGACTTTATTTGTGCGCAGGGTTTCGGCCACGCCCGAAACAAATCGCAGTTACGAGTTGTGGCTGATTTCGAGCCGCTTTCCTGCTCCGCGCTCGCTTGGAGTCGTCGGCAACGATGAATTCACGCAGCGTGCGCTTCCAGGCAATTACGACGTCGATACACTCCGCGCGGCAAGCTATGCCGTGTCGCTTGAGCCGACCGGCGGTTCGCCGAGCGGGGCGCCGACGGGGCCGGTTCTGTTCACTGGTAAGGCGGTCGAGTCGCTTCCGGACTCGCCGCCGTCCAAGCCGGCGAAAACGTAATTCCCCAGCAACTGTACCCCTCAGAACGGCATGCCGGTCACAAGGCCGGGCATGACCGGAAAGAAGCTCAAAATCCGCGGGTTACCGAATGGCCGGGAGGCGCCCGCTAACGGCCGTGGGCTGGCCCGCTTTGACGAGCGGCGCAGTGCCAAGATCGACATCGCGGACGTTAGCGAAAATACCTACGGCTGCGACCACCGTGGCACACACAAGGCCGATGACCACGATCTTCAAATGGGTGCGGCGGTCCGCGCTGTACATCGAGTGGTTCATAACGTCCTCCCGGTTTTTCGCCGTGATCGCGGCTCCCGGGCAATAGAGTGCATTAGCCGGCATACGTACGTGTCAGCCATCACATCTGAAACGCACTTCACTAAACCTTGATCAACTGTGATAACGTGGGTGAACGGGGTTATCGTTCCGCTTAGCAGCGCGGCCTTACTGTCACGGCCGAGTTCGTACCGGCCATCCAAGCTATTGTTTGGACTAAGTTTTAAGGCGTTGATGCGCGATCATGACGGACGGTCAGATACTCGCGACCGTCTTCAAGCGCGCCCGCGGATGGATTTCCGATTGCGCCAGAACGCTCGTTTGCGCGCGGAAGCGCTCGACGATGCCGCGCACGAACGGCCTGATGCCGGAAGAGGTCACCAGCACCGGCGCCTCGCCATCGCGCGCCGCCTGCTCGAATTTCTCCCGCACCAAATTGATGAACTCGGTGAGCTTCGACGGCTGCATGGCGAGGTTGCGATCGTCACCTTGGCCGACGATCGACTCGGCAAAAGCCTGCTCCCACTTGGCGGTGAGCGCGATGATCGGCAGATAGCCTGCGACGCTGGTATGCTGGGCGCAAAGCTGTCGCGAGAGCCGCGCCCGCACGTGCTCGGCCAGCATCGACGGATTGCGCGTCGCCGCGACCCCGTCGGCGATGCCTTCGAGAATCGTTGCGAGATCGCGGATCGACACGCGCTCGGCGAGCAAGATCTGCAACACCCGCTGGATGCCGGAGATAGTGATCTGCGCTGGAACGATGTCTTTGATCAACTCGCCCTGTTCTTTTGGCAGTTCCTTGACCAATTTTTGCACCTCGCCATAGGAGAGGAGCTCGGACATGTTGACCTTGATCAGCTCGGTAAGGTGCGTGGCGAGGACGGTGGCGGCGTCGACAACGGTGTAGCCTTTGACCGAAGCTTCCTCCTTGAGCGATCCCTCGATCCAGGTCGCCGGCAAGCCGAAAGTCGGCTCGGTCGTGTGCATGCCGGGGAGCGTCACCTGCTTTCCGGCCGGATCCATGACCATGTATTGGCCGTGCCACACCTTGCCGGTGCCGGATTCCACCTCCTTGATCTTAATGACGTAGCTGTTGGCGTCGAGCTGGACGTTGTCGAGGATGCGCACCGCCGGCATGACGAAACCCATTTCGGTGGCGAGCGAGCGCCGCAGCGCCTTGATCTGCTCGGTGAGCCGGTCGCCGCCGTCCGGGCCGTTGACCAGCGGCAACAGCGCATAGCCGAGCTCGATCTTGAGATCGTCCATTTTGAGCGTCGCCGACATCGGCTCTTCCGCCAGCTCCGGCTTGGCGGCATCGGCCTTTTTCGCCTCGGCCGTCACCGCCCGTTTATTGCGGCGGTCGATCAGGTAAGCGAGGCTCGCGGCGCCGCCGCCGAGCGCCAGGAACGGCACCATGGGGATGCCCGGCAGGAGCGCCATGACCAGCATCACGGCGCCCGACATGCCGAGCGCTTTGGGATAGCCGGAAAACTGGCTGAGCAGCGCCTTGTCGGCAGCGCCGGAGACGCCCGCCTTCGAGACCAGAAGGCCGGCGGCGATCGATACGATGATCGCCGGAACCTGCGTGACCAAGCCATCGCCGACGGTGAGCAAGGTGTAGTTTTGGGCGGCTTCGGCAAAAGTCAGGCCCTGCTGCATGATGCCGATCACCATGCCGCCGATGACGTTGATCATCACCACGAGCAGGCCGGCTATGGCGTCGCCGCGAACGAATTTCGAGGCGCCGTCCATGGCGCCGAAGAAGCCGGATTCGTCTTCCAGGTTTTTGCGCCGCCGCCGCGCGTCCTTCTCGTCGATGAGGCCGGCGGAAAGGTCGGCATCAATTGCCATCTGCTTGCCCGGCATGGCATCGAGGTGGAAGCGCGCGGCCACTTCCGCGATGCGCCCCGAGCCCTTGGTGATGACCACGAAATTCACGATCACCAGGATGGTGAAGACGATAATGCCGATGACGAAGTTGCCGCCCATGACGAAGCGGCCGAATGCCTCGATGACGTGGCCGGCGGCGGCCGCTCCCTCGTGACCATGCGCCAAGATCAGGCGCGTCGAAGCCAGATTGAGCGCCAGGCGCAGCATAGTGGCGATCAGCAATACGGTCGGAAACGCGGAAAATTCGAGTGGTGTCTGGATGAACAGCGACGTCATCAGGATCAGCACCGAGAACGTGATCGAGATGGCGAGCGCGAAATCGAGCAGGAGCGACGGTAGCGGCAGAATGAGGACCACGAGAATGGCCATCATGCCGAGCGCAAGCCCGAGGTCGCTGCGCCTGAGCATGGTGCCGAGATCGGCGAGGCGCGAGAGCGCCACTGATCCCTCGCCGCCCTGCGCCGAAGTTGCGTCGGTCATGCCGGTTGATCGAGCCCGTCGGTTGCGGTCACGTGTTTCGAAAGTATGCGCCGCGGCTGGCGTGCCGCCGGCACGGAAGAGAGGAGCCGCGCTCGCGTCCAAAAGGCTGCCCCCAAAGGTGCGGTGGAAACGTTATTACCTCCCCGGCAAAATGTGCCGGGTATATGGTTACCGGGTGGTTAATATCGGCCGAGTCGCGACGCGAATTCCGCGCCGACTGCTGCGGGGAAAGATGTCCGCACCTTTTCGCACTGTTTTGGTGTCTGCGTTTGCGCTCGCCGCGGTTCTTGGGTTGGCCGCTTCGGCCGCATTCGCCGCCGGCATCACGCCCGGGCTGTGGCGCATCGTCAGCCGTACCCAGACCGGCGGCGTCATCGGCCCCCCACACGAAAGCTCCCGCTGCCTCACCACGGATGAGGCGCAGGATGTGGCGGCGACGTTCGCACCGCCGGCGCGTGTTGAAAATTCCAGTTGCACGCCGATCGAACATAGCTTGAACGGCCAAAAGCTCACCTGGCGGATTACGTGCAGGGGCCAGCTCAACATGGAAGAAACCGGCGAATTCAATTTCGACAGCCCGCGCCACTACACTGCGACGATGCAGACGCGGGCGGTGGTGTCCGGGACGACCATGATCGATTCCCAGGACATGCTCGAAGGCCATTGGATTTCTGAGTGCAAGTAGGGTCGCTTATCCTTCCCGCTTCGCGGGGCAGGATAGGGAGCGAAAAGACTATGCTGAAATTCTCGCTCGTGCTTCTCGTGGCACTCAACGTCCAGCCAGCGCTTGCCCAAGATCGTCCGGCCGCGTTCGTTGATGCCGCCAGCATCGTGCCCGGGCTTATCGCCGACATGCGTTATGCCGGACCGCACAACTTCGTCGGCCGGCCGATCGACGGTTACGAGGCGCCGCGCTGCCTGCTTACGAAAGCGGCGGCAGATGCGCTTGCCCAAGTGGCGCGCGACCTTGCCCCGCGCGGCTTCGTGCTCAAGGCGTTCGATTGCTATCGCCCGACGCGCGCGGTGGCGAATTTCGAACGGTGGGCGCGCGACCTAACCGATACCGCCGCCAAGGCCGAGTTCTATCCCGACGTCGACAAGCGCACGCTGTTTCGCGACGGCTATATCTCCTCTCGATCCGGTCATTCGCGCGGCTCGACCATCGACCTGACGCTGGCGCGGGCGGACGGCCACGAACTCGACATGGGTACGCCGTTCGACTTTTTCAGTCCGCGATCATGGGCTGCGGCGGCAAACATCAGCGGCGACGCGCAAGCCAACCGCGCGATGTTTGCCGCGACCATGCGCCGTCGGGGCTTTCGTCCCTACGGGAAGGAATGGTGGCACTTCACGCTATCGCACGAGCCGTTTCCGGATACGTATTTCGATTTTCCAGTGAGATGAGCGACGGACGATTGAACGACCCGGACATTGTCATTTGCCATCGCCGCGCGAGGTCAGCGTCATCATGGTGACGGTCGCCACGGCGCATAGTTGGGCTTTGCCAGCGTCATCAACGGTCAAAAGGTTGACCTGGGACACGGTCAACGTGCGCCCGGCGCGCACGACTTCGCCGACGGCCTTGAGCTTAGGTGCCTTGGCGGGAGCGAGAAGATTGATCTTGTATTCTACGGTCAACAACGATTGCGTCGCTTCGATCAGCGTGGCTGTCGCACAGGCGCCCGCGGAATCGGCTAGCGCGCCGATCAGCCCGCCGTGGAAGAATCCGTTCTGCTGAGCGAGTTCTTCGCGGAAATCCGCCGCAATGACGCATCGTCCCGGCTCGATCTCTTCGATCCGAGCTCCGACATACAGCAGGAATCCCTGCCGAGCGAAGCTTGCCCTGGTGCGCTCAGCGTAATTCGCATCGCGAACGTGGAACATCTGTGCAGGCATAGGTGAAATCTCGGGTGGAGCTTTCGCGGCGAAGGATAGCGCCTGATTCTTATCCGCAGCCTCAATCGGCGTAGCCGGGAGGCGGTACAAAGCCGCCGAACTCCAGCTCCATCAGTGCGGCAAAGGCAATCGGCGTCCGGTCTTCGAGATACGGGCCAATGATCTGAACTCCGATCGGAAGGCCGGCTGCCGAAAGACCGATTGGCGCCGCGGTCGCTGGAAGGCCCGGAGTCGTTGCAAGCTCCGGCCAGACCAGCTGATCGAAAAAGGAGAAATGCTTTCCGTCGATTTCGATCTGGCGCTCCGCCATCGTTGAATGATCGTGGGGAAAGGCGACCGTCGGCATTGGCGGGCAGAGCACGACGTCCCATTCGCGGAAGACCTTGCCCCATTGCTGTCGGAGCGCAATCCGCATCATGTCGGCCTCAGCCCACCCGCGATGGCTCAAAGCCGCGCCGCGGTGGCGTTCGGCTTCAAGGCTGTGGTCGTTGGGCGTAAGCGCAGCGGCATTGGCTTGCGCTTGTTCGTATATCTCCTGCGGCCATCGCTCGGACAAGGCTGCCAGTAACAGCCGCATGTAAAGCCTTGCCGATTGCGTGAGATCGGGCAGGAGCGGGCTCGCGTGCGCAACCTTGACGCCCGCTTTGACGAGCCTCTGCGACAAGCCATCGAGCGCCGCGCGGATAGCGGTTTCTGTCGGCAACATCGGGTGATCGTCAATGACAAGGATGCGATAGTCCGAGAGCTTTTCGTGGCGCGGTGCCGGCAAAGCGAGGCGATACGCGATACCCGCGCCCGCCTGGTCCGGACCGGCAGTCACGGCGAGCGCAAGATCGAGATCAACCGCGCTTCGCGCCATCGGGCCGACGACAGCAAGATCGCTTTCCCGCTGCACGGTGGTGGGCACCCTGTGACCGCGAGGTGCTATGAGATTTAACGTCGGCTTATGAGCGTAAACGCCGCAATAGTGTGCGGGCACACGGAGTGAGCCGCCGATATCCGAGCCGAGCGACAACGGCCCGAAACCCGCGGCCAACGCCGCGGAACACCCGCCCGACGAACCGCCCGGCGTGCGGCCAAGATCCCAGGGATTGTTGGTCGTTCCGTGGATGTCGTTGTAGCTCTGCCAATCACCTAAGAGGAGCGGCACGTTGGTCTTGCCCAGGATCACGGCACCTGCCGCCTTGACGCGAGCGACCATGACCGCGTCCTCCTGCGGCACGAAATCCTTGAACGCCGGCACGCCCCACGTCGTCGGCAAGCCGGCGACGTCGAAGGATTCCTTGACCACTATCGGAATCCCAAGAAGCGGCCGCCGCTCGCCGCGGCTGAGCGCGGCATCGGCGACCCGCGCGGCTTCGCGGCCGCGTTCGAAGTCACGCACGACGACGGCATTGAGTTTGGCGTCCAGCGCCTCGATGCGCGCGATGACGTGGTCGGTAAGTTCAAGCGCGGAAATCTTTCGGGCCGCAAGCGCGTCGACAAGTTGTTTTGTCGTGCCGTAGTTCAACGAAAAGTCGTTCTGGCTTCGCCTTGTCATGACTCGAAATGTCCAGTTTCGCGTGCGTCGATCGGAGTTGTTCCTAAGTGTCTAGCACCTTTCGAATTGCGGTGGCGAGCTGGTCGCCGGTGAGCGGTTTTTGGATCAACTCGACACCCGCATCGAGGCGACCCTGATGGACGATGGCGTTGCGCGAATATCCGGTCATGTAAAGAACCTTCAGGGACGGCTGGCGCTGCGTGGCCTCCTCCGCAAGTTTGCGGCCACTCATGCCGGGCATGACGACATCGGTCAAAAGTAGCCGAACGTTTTTATATTCGTTCAACAGGCGGAGAGCGTCCTCGGCGTTCGCCGCTTCGAGAACATCGTATCCGAGCGTCCCAAGTGTCTCGACGACATAGCCGCGTACGTCGGAGTCATCCTCGACGACCAGAACGCATTCGCTGGAATGGCCGCGACTTGGCTTGCCCTTGGTTTCTTCCACCGCCGAGGATTTTCCAATAAAGCGCGGCAAGTAGATCTTGACGGTGGTGCCGTCCCCGGTCTCGCTGTAGATTTTGATGTGGCCGCCGGATTGCTTGACGAAGCCGTAGACCTGACTGAGACCAAGCCCGGTACCTTGGCCGGCCTGTTTGGTCGTAAAGAACGGCTCGAAGGCGCGGTCGATGACCTCCTTCGTCATTCCCGAACCCGTGTCGGTCGCCGCGATCTGCACATATTGTCCGGGCCGGACGTCGACATTCTGCTTGCAGTAGGCGTCGTCGAGATAAGAGTTGCTTGCTTCGATGGTCAATTTGCCGCCGTGAGGCATGGCATCCCGGGCGTTCACGGCGAGATTGAGAATGGCGGCCTCAAGCTCGGCGGGATCGGCTTCTACCGGCCACACGCCGCCGCCACAGATAATCTCGAGCGAGACGTCTTCTCCGAGTGCGCGCCGCAAGAAATCGGAGAGGCCGTTCAGCGCGCGATTGACGTCGAGCATCGCCGGACTAAGCGGTTGCTGTCGGGAAAACGCTAAAAGCCGTTTGGTGAGCGTTGCTGCCCGCTGGGCGCCGCGCATGGCGTTTTCCAAATGGCGCGCCAGCTTGAGCTGCGTCCCGTCCGTCCAGGTTTCCAACTGGTGTTGCGCGGTTTCGAGATTTCCGATGATGATCGTGAGCAGATTATTGAAATCGTGGGCGACGCCGCCGGTGAGATGGCCGATTGCGTCGAGCTTTTGCGATTGGCGCAGCGCCTCTTCGGCGGCCGATCGCCGGTTGATTTCCTCGTAGAGACGTTCCGTTCTGCGCAGCACCGCGTACAACGTCAGGAAAAGTATAAGCGTCGCGGGAATGCCGAATATCAAATGCGGTGCCATCCCCCAGATCCACTCGTCCCTTACGGTGGAGATCGCGATACCGGACATCAAATAGAGCGGGGTGGCGCCAAAACGGCGGAAGGCAAAACGTCGTTCGAGGCGATCGATTGGAGAAGTCGCCGTGTAGATCCCGGCCAACGGTGATTGAGCGGTCGCGCGCCGAAATCCGGTGTGTTCGTCGAGGCGGTCGGTCGCACCCGGGAGGGCGGCGGGGTAGCGCGCCAGAATGAGACCGTCATTGCGGATCAGTGCGTATTGCTGGCCCTCGATATAAGCCAGCGTCGAGAAGAAACGGAAGAAGTTGCTTGGAAGAACGGAGATTTCGAGAACGCCCATGAACGCCCCATCGCGAACCAGACGCCGGCTGACTGAAAAAAACGGCTGGGCGTTGAACCGCGATTCGTAGACCTGGCCGTAGTAAGTCCCGACGTCGGCGTTGACATGCGCCTGGAAATAATCCCGGCCGGAAAAAATTTCGCCTGGCGGAGGGTCGACCCAGGATGAAATCAACGCTCGTCCGTCTTGGCCGTAAATCCAAATGGACTGGATGACCGGAATCTCGCTGACCAGCTTTTTGAGCTGAGGATTTAGCCGTCCATCGTTATTCCGGACGTCTGAATCCGACATTCCCGCGACGAGGTCGCTCACAGTATTCAACGCCAGATCGACGAGCTGAAAGGTCTTCTGGGCCTCCTCTTGCTGGACGTCGAGCGAACGCGTAAGCCGTTCATCGGTCAGCGCTTTGAGGTTGCGATAGCTGTTCCACGAGGCGAAAGCGAAAAGCAGACAGGGAACGATCAGAGACGCAGCCATCGAAAGCCGCACCAGCCGGATCGTCAGCGCCCGCGCCTGCATTTCGATCAAATCCCCCACGCGGGCCGTACACTAGTTTAGCATGTTGGGAAGCACCAGACGTGTAGCGTCAAATGGTCAAGTTTCCGAGCGATCGCGTTTCACAATCCCAAATAAAATTTCTTGATCAGATCGTTGTTATTGAGCGCATCGGTCGAGCCGCCTTCGAAGGCGATCTTGCCGTGCACGATGACGTAGCCGCGATCGGCGATGCGGATCGCTTGGGTGAAGTTCTGCTCCGCCATCAGCACGGTGAGATTGTAGCGCGCTTTCATCTCGGCGATGGCGTCGATGGTGCGGCTCACCAGAATAGGCGCGAGCCCAACGGAAGGTTCGTCAACCAGCAGGATTTTCGGCGCCAGCATCAGGGCGCGGCCGAGCGCGAGCATCTGCTGTTCACCGCCGCTCATGCTGCCGGCGAGCTGCGCCCGGCGCTCGGCGAGGCGCGGGAAAGTTTCGAAACAAACGGCGAGGTTGTGCGCGCGCTCGCGGCGCGCGTTGCGGCGGAAGGCGCCGAGCAGCAGATTCTCCTCCACCGTCAGCTTTGGAAACAGGCGGCGGCCCTCCGGCACCAGCGCAATGCCAAGATCGACAATCTCCTCGGTGGTCCGGCCGACGAGATCGTGATGGACGCCATCGATCTCAGCGATGATCGATCCTTCGCTCGGCTGAACTATGCCCATGATGCACTTCATGAGCGTCGACTTGCCGTTGCCATTGGTGCCAAGCAGCACCACGGTCTCGCCGGCGCCGATCTTGACCGAGACGTCCTCGATCACGCGCACAGCCCCATAAGCGGCGTGGATGCCGGTGATGGTGAGGCTACTGGCCAAGGTAAGCCCTCTCTACTTCCGGATCGCGCACCACCTCGTTCGGGTCGCCATCGGCGATCTTGCGCCCGGAGACCAGAACGATGAGTCGCTGCGAGAAGCTCATCACCGCGCGCATGATGTGCTCAATGAGGATGATGGTGACGCCTTGTCCGTTCAAGCGCTTGAGGAGCGTCAGTATTTCCTCGACCTCCGAATGAGTAAGCCCGGCCATCGATTCGTCGGCGATCAAAAGCTTCGGCTCCGTCGCCATGGCGCGGGCGAGTTCGAGCTTGCGCATTTCAACCTGGGTGAGTTCGCGCGGAAGCTTATTGGCTTTGCCGTCGAGACCCACCTCACGTAGAAGGTCGATACACCGCGCCTCGATATCGTGCGCCGAGTGGCCGGAGCCGCGCGCGGCGACGGTGTAGAGCAGCGGAATGCGCATGTTGTCGGCCAGGCTGAGGCTGGCGAACGGCCGCGGCAGTTGAAAGGTGCGGGCAAGCCCGCGGCGCGTGCGTTGATGCGCGGTCGTGCCGTCGATCAAATGGCCGTCGAAGCGCACCGAGCCCGCCTCGTTCTGCAGCGTGCCGCAAATGCAATTGACCAGCGTGCTCTTGCCGGAACCATTGGGCCCGATGAGGCCGACGCGCTCGCCCGGATTGACCGAGATCGAGATGCCGTCAAGCGCGACAAAGCCGCCGAAGCGCTTGCTGAGGTTGTCGACGGCAAGCAGTTGAGTCATGGCGTGGGTCCTGGCGCAGATCCTGGAGGATCGGCTTCGACGCGTCGCGGGCCGACTTGGCCGACCGGCCGGTGCTGGATGTATTTGCGTACCAGCCCGATGATGCCGTTCGGCGCGACGATCACGAATCCGACGAGCAGGAAGCCGACGAGCAGGAGATTGACCGCGGACGAGATCGTCACCGTCGCGATCTGTTGCAGCGATCCAAGCAGGATGGCGCCGATCAGCGGGCCCACCCAGCCCGTGGTGCCGCCGATCAGCGGCATGGCGATGGAATTGACGGCATAATCGAGGCCGAACGCCGAAGACGGCTGGAGAAAGCCGATGTAGTACGGGAACGGCGCGCCCGCCATTCCCATGAGCGCCCCCGAGATCGTCGTCGCAATCAGTTTGAGCGTCAGTGTCGGCACGCCACAGGCCTCCGCAGCCAATTCATCGTCGCGAATGGTCGCGAAGCCATAGCCGAGCCGCGAGCGCTCGATCAGCCGCGCCACCGTAATCGCGCCGACAGCGAGTAGCATCATGATCAGGAAGAGATATTTGATGTAGCTGCCGAACGGGGCGATCGACTCCGGCCGCACGATATAAGCGCCGCGCGAGCCGCCGACAAAGTCCCAGT
>Ga0182024_10006309_pt1 | contig 26107 bp, 20 predicted proteins | sample P32metaG_FD_120480 | JGI IMG/M metagenome (GOLD analysis project Ga0182024, IMG submission 120480) | Permafrost microbial communities from Stordalen Mire, Sweden - P3-2 metaG (Illumina Assembly) | ecosystem: Environmental > Terrestrial > Soil > Wetlands > Permafrost | place: Sweden: Stordalen... | reverse complement strand
TGGATGCCGATAGATTCAGACATTTTCGCTCGGCGATAGACCCCCGATCCTCGGATTCGGCGCGGCAACATCGGCCAATCGAGCGCGGCGTTCCCATCACCCCGGGTCCCGAAAAGAGCCAAACTCTTAAGTCGTTATCAAGAATAAGGAGGCGTGAAACTGCCCAGGTGCATCGGCTAGAGCCCAACCGCCGTCTCGTCCGCCTCCCGCGTCCGCGCTATTTCGGCCAGACCCTTGACGCAGTACGCCTCGCTGGCCACTTCGCCCTCACGTTGATAAAGCGAGCGCGCTTCCTCGTACAGCCCAGCCGCGGTCTCGTCCCCTTCTTGCGTCCGCGCGATATCGGCCATGCCTACGAGGCAATCCGCCTCCCCGGTCACTTCGCCCGCACGTTTGTAAAGCACGCGCGCTTCCACATAGAGCCCATACGCCAACTTGTTCTTGGACCACATCCCCGCGATATTGGCCATGCCCACGAGGCAATCCGCCTCGCCGGCCACTTCGCCCACGCTTTTGTAAAGCCTGCGCGCCTCCACGTAGAGCCCAGGCGCTGTTCTGTCCCCAACTTGCATCCGCGCGATCTCGGCCAGGCTCACGATGCAATCCGCCTCGCTGGTCACTTCGCCCGCACATTTGTAAAGCGCGCGCGCCTCCACATAGAGCCCAGCCGCCGTCTCGTTATCGGACCGCACCAGCGCGATGTCGGCCAGACCCTCGACGCAGTACGCCTCGCTGGCCACTGCGCCCGCACGTTTGTAAAGCGCGCGCGCCTCCACATAGAGCCCAGCCGCCGTCTCGTTATCGGACCGCACCAGCGCGATGTCGGCCAGACTCTTGACGCAATCCGCCTCGCTGGCCACTGCGCCCGCGCTTTTGTAAAGCCTGCGCGCTTCCACGAAAAGTACAGCCGCCGTCCCGTTATAGGACCGCGTCCGCTGCATCTCGGCCAGGCCCACGAGGCAATCCGCCCCGCCGGCCACTTTGCCTGCGCTTTCGTAAAGCCTGCGCGCCTCCACATAGAACCTCTGCGCCGCCTCGCTATCGGACTGCAGCAGCGCGATCTCGGCCAGGCGCTTGACGCAATCCGCCTCGATGGCCCCCCGGCCAGCGCATTTAAAAAGCGCGCTCGCCTCCTCATAGAGCCCAGCCGCCGTCTCGATATCGGACTGCACCAGCGCGATCTCGGCCAGGTTCGCTAAGCAATACGCCTCGGTGGACACTGCGCCCGCGCTTTTGTAAAGCGCGCGCGCTTCCACATAGAGCGCAGCCGTCGTCTCGTTATCGGTCCGCACGCGCTCGGCCAGGCTCACGATGCAATCCGCCTCGCGGGTCACATCGCCCGCACATTTGTAAAGCGCGCGGGCCTCTACAAATAGCCCCCGAGCCGTCTCGCTATCGGACCGCACCAGCTCGATCTCGGCCATGCCTACGAGACAATCCGCCTCGCCGGCGACTTCGCCCACGCTTTTGTAAAGCCTGCGCGCCTCCACATAGAGCCCAGCCGCCGTCTCGCTATCGGACCGAACCAGCGCGATCTCGGCCAGACCCTTGGCGCAATACGCCTCGCTGGTCACTTCGCCCGCGCCTTTGTAAAGCGCGCGGGCCTCCACATAGAGCCCAGCCGCCGTCTCGTTATCGGACCGCACCAGCGCGATGTCGGCCATGCCTACGAGACAATCCGCCTCGCGGGTCGCGCTGCCCGCGCGTTGATAAAGCGCGCGCGCCTCCTCATAGAGCCCAGCCGCCGTCTCGCTATCGGACCGAACCAGCGCGATCTCGGCCAGACCCTCGACGCAGTACGCCTCGCCGGTCACGTCGCGCGCGCGTTTGTAGAGCGCCCGCGCCTCCTCATAGAGTCCATGCGCAGTCTCGTTCTCGGACTGTGCCCTCGCAATCTCGGCAAAGCCCTTAAGGCAATCCGCCTCGCCGGTCACCCAGCCAGCGCGCCTGTAAAACGAGCGCGCATACTCATAGAGCCCGAGCGCCGTCTCGTTATCGAATTGTGTTCGTGCGATCGCGGCCAGGCCCACGAGGCAACCCGCCTCGCCAGTCACCCCGCCGGCGCGTTTGTAGAGCGCGCTCGCTTCCTCATAGAGCAGATGCGCCGCCTTGTTATCGGACTGTGTCCGCGCGATCGCAGCAAGGCCGATGAGGCAGTTAGCCTCGCCGGTCACCCAGCCAGCGCGCTTGTAGAGCGAGCGCGCGCCCTCATAGAGCCCATGCGCAGTCTCGTTCTCGGACTGTGCCCTCGCAATCTCGGCAAGGCCCATGAGGCAGTCTGCCTCGCCGGTCACCCCGCCGGCGCGCTTGTAGAGCGCGCTTGCTTCCTCATAGAGTCCATGCGCCGTCTCGTTATCGGACTGTGTCCGGGCGATCGCGGCCAGGCCCACGAGGCAATCTGCCTCGCCGGTCACTAGGCCCACCCTTTTGTAAAGCGCCCGGGAGCGCGCATAGAGCCTATGGGCCGTCTTGTCCTCGTCATGCATCCGCGCAATCCCGGCAAGGCCCATGAGGCAATCCGCCTCTCCGGTCACCCAGCCAGCGCGCTTGTAGAGCGCGCTGGCCTCCTCATAGAGGCCATGCGCAGTCTGGTTCTCGGACGCCATCCGCGCAATCTCAGCCAGACCCACGAGGCAATCCGCCTCAACCTTACTTTCGCTACCTCCTCGTATGAAATTTAACGCCTTGCTCAAGTCCGCATGAGCCGTTCCGTTTTCTGAGCGCAGGCGAGCCGACTCACTTCGTGCGAGCAGGCACTTGGCCTGTCCGATCCCATCGCTCACCTTTTCGCATTCTCGTTCAAGCTCATCGATCGCGGTACCCACGCCATTTCCGGTGTATCGGGAGACGCGCGCGAACTCGCCCAAAACATCGATCGCCTTCGATCGATCTTCAGGACTATTGGCACAAGCCGACAAGGCCGCATCAATATTTGGCAGCTCCGGCGCCAGGCGCGCAACCGCCGCGCTGCCGCCCTTCGTACCGACAAGGATACCATTCTCTCCAGTTAAGCGTAGGTAGTGCATCACCCAGGCTTTCGTCTCGCGATCGTCCGGCCTGTATCGTTGGCGGGCAATGTCCCGAATGGGAGAAAGAAGCCCAACCCGACCGACTGTGTCTTTAAGGAGACCGACCTGGCGAAGTTGCTCCGCAGCTTCATCTCCCTCCTCTCCAACTAGAATATCTAAGTCTTCAATTGCGAGCCCCGCAGGCAACCGTCCCAGAAGGGCGAACAGCTTTCTACCAGATTCAACCACGCGTCTTGAATCGAGCGAAAGCTGAACGGAGCACATGAGTGAGTCTAGACGACCGCCGGCACCCCCAGTTTCGGAAGCGATAAGCGCACCCTTCCGCGTCCATTCTCGCTTTAACTCCGCCAGAGTCTCCCGTCCGGAGGCCCGTGTGGCGACCAACCGAATGGCAAGCGGAATGCCGTCCAACTGTTTGATAAAATAGCACAAGTCCGGATCGTCTTTGTGAACGTTCCATGCAATTGATAGGAATTGGTCCCGCGCGGTAGCGGGCGGCAAGGGCTCAACCCAGATCTGCTCTGTCCAGGGAACACTTCCGATTGTTTTGTGGCTCCGACGCGACACCATCACTGCCAATCCTGGTATTGCAATCAGGTCACGCAGCAAAATTGCGGTTTTGCTCCCATCGACGTCGAACGGAGTTTCAACGTTGTCAAAACTAGAAGGCCCGCGCTCCGTCCGAGGGCGATCGAAACCGCCGCAAACGGGGCTGTTCGCTCTAGATCTATGCCCTCGGCGATCGCCGCCAACGCCGATCTGGCACTGTCCGAAGTTTCAAGCTCGATGAACCAGCGCCGTTCCCCGTAAATTTCAACAATCTTTGGATGTGTTCCGACCTTCTCAGTCAGTGTGGTCTTTCCCACCCCCGGGCCGCCGAGAACGAGAATCGACGCTCCATTGGATACGGAAACGAGGTTCGAAACCAGCTGGTCAACCTCGTCTTCGCGTCCGAGACACAATCCTGGGTCATGTATGATCGACTTCGAACCACCTTCGTTGCCCCCGCAATTACTGCGGGCGAAATCATCGGCCCACGAAGTCATAAGCTGTGCGTACGCGACTTCAACTTGAATAGGTGGTTTGGCTAGGAGAAACTCGCCGACGGCTTCAACTTCGAATTCGTCCCTTAACTCACGTGATACTTTACCCCCGTCCTGTTCAAACGCTGTCAGGAGATCACTTAATTCCCTAACCCCAACTCCTAAGCTCTGTAAACCCTTGAATAATTTCAAAATATCTTTACTTGGCAAATATTTCTTAGCGCAATAGGCCCCGATAGCGGTCTGACTGCAACCGACCTTACGTGATAAATCCTTGTGTTTTTTGTTATATTTCCTTAAAGTCTGTGCGAGAACGTCCCCAAATTTGATTTTTGTATCAAATTGCTTATCCACTTTTCGAGAACCTTATTAATCGAAACAAGTGCAAAGCCGCCGCTTGCGAGCCTACCGTACCATCCATCGGTACAAAAGGTCCGGTTGCACCGTTCTGATGAGCCCGACCTACATGTCGAGCGATTGATGCCTAAAGCCAATAGCAACTATTTAATGTACTGTTATTGAGTGTATATTTGGTTTATTCTGTCCTCTTGGATAGAGAGGTTACATGAATTGTGATATTCCAAATAAACAGGAACCCGTCTTAAGCGAAGAATTCGTTACCGCTGTTAACGATTTACCTGTTCTCGCACGACTAGAAGTCGTCAGAAACGTGCTGTTTCGCAGATACGGCAGCACGAATTACACTCCTATAGGCGGCCTCTCCATGCCAGAGGATCCGACCATGCAAGGGGCGGTCGACATTCTGGATGGCGTCATCGAAGTGTTGAAAAAGCGCCCGAGGACCTCAAGATTGGGCGCCCTGGTACCGTGAATGTTGGAATACCGTGCCGAACCGGCCGCTTCTTCGAGATTCGACTGCATCCCACGTTGGACGCGGACCGCAACTTTAGAAATCAAGTCCGCACTTACGGAAATCAAGATCGCTCTTGTCGCTCATAAGCCGTAGTTGAGAGGTCGTTCCACCAAAGGACGACCCGATGGCCCTACACGATATTCTTGATATTCCCACGCCTCCCAAAGCAGCCCCAGATCCAGGCGCTCTTGCCTGGGCTTGCCGATTTTGTGGCAGGCTGAGGCTCCTGCCGTACGGCCGGCCCTTTCCGGACGATCTCGCCACAACGTGCGCCGCATGCGGCGACTTGTTCGCCCACGACGCGATGGCCGCCCGGAAGGCGCTCGCATACGTCATCGCGGAATTCCTCCAATAGCCCGACCATCCATCATCGTTTGGAGTACACCTTATGAAGCACGCCCTTATTGCGGCTGGCCCCAACCAACCGGAGCCAAGCGAGCATAACAAATGTCCCACAGTCGAAGTACTTTTTATCGACCACACGAAATCCGCGCTTTCCAAACCGCCGAAGCGTTGGCCGAAGTGGTTTCACCCGTCGAGTGAATCCTACGGCGACTACGGCGACGACAAGGTCGGATTCTTCGATTGACGCTACGCGACATGTCCGGGTCGATCCGCCGAAGCGGGCGAGCGACCCGGCTCCATCAACCCCGCCTGTTTGGCGTCGCCCCCGACCCCTTCCTTTGTAAGGAGAATTGAGATGCTGCATGAAAATACCAACCAACTTGAAACAGCCGAACAGAGCAACCTATCCTGCGGCTCTAGGAGTCTCACGATCAACTCCCCAAATTCTGGATCGTACGACCCACGCTTTGGAACACTTCCCATCCACACGTACATCGGACTTGAACTGGCCTATGTCTTTTTCAACCGCGAGTTGTTCGGAGGTATCCTTCCATCGTGCTTGATTACCTTGCAACGATCGCGCGCCTCATACGGGTACTTCTCGGGCGATCGTTTTGTCAATGTCAAAAACCAAACTGAAGTCACTGACGAAATCTCGCTCAATCCGATGTACTTCGCAGAGCGGTTGCCGACCAACATTCTTTCAACGCTCGTACATGAAATGGCGCATCTATGGCAGCACCATTTTGGAAGGCCTTCTCGCGGCCGCTATCACAACTTGCAATGGGCAGAAAAGATGCACGAGATCGGCCTTGAGCCGAGCGACACGGGCAAGCCGGAGGGCAAGAAAACCGGGGACTCGGTAAGCCACTACATCGTAGAGGGAGGCCGGTTCGATGAGGCGTGCAAAGAGTTCCTCGCGCGGAACGCGGCTCTCCTCTATCAGGACGCCGCGTATCGCAAAAACCCAACCGGTGAAAACATGGGCCCAACCGGTGAAGACATGGGCGGCGGAGACGGAGAAGACGCCGCCCTCACGCGCGGGCGCAAGGCGGCCAGCAAGACGAAATATACTTGCGAGCGCAATGGCCTGAACGCCTGGGCGAAGCCTGGCGTCCGCCTTCTGTGTGGCTACTGCGGACTTGAGATGAAGCCCGTCTGACCCTTTAGCCGCGTGGAAGCGCGCGGCATGAAATCAAACCCTGACCAAAAAACTCCCGCGGGCGACCTTCCCGCGGCTCGCTCTCACTTTGTCTGAAGAGGAGACCATGAAGTGAACAAGCCTGTCAATCCCGCCTCTACAACCGACGCCACGATCTTATCCGCGGCAATGCGAGCCGCCGTATTTTCGCATCTCGACGACCCGACCGCAGCCGCGAAAACAACGGCGGAGCAGGTAAGCGTTCGCTATCGCGGCGACCATCCCGAGGTTTCGATCGCCGAAGAAAGGATCAAAGAGGACGAGCGCCGACTCACCTTTTTGCATGGTCTTTTCGATCGCCACAGTAAGGCCATGGACGGCAGCCCCCTCACTCGCGAGGTCCTGATTGGCCCACGAAAGGGCAAGCTCGCGCTGTTCGACTATGGCCTTTTCATGGGAGTTGCCGGGATCGGGGTCCTCGGAAGCGCTGTCGCTCTAACCAACGTCGCCACGTACATTAGCGACAGTGCAATGATCCCGTCCCTGACCGACAATTTCCCTCGCGCGTTATTCTTCTCGGCGATCCCCTTTTCCGGATCGGCGGTCATAAAGGCCTTCGGCGCGAATTTGACCGATCCCAAGGCCGAGCAGGCCTTCAATCTCACAGTTGCAAAATACGCTTGTGTATTCGTCGCCACACACATTGTGGCCCTCGCGATCTTCTTTGCGCCGCAAAAGCCCGACGCCGCCGCGCTGGCGCAAGCCCTCGCGGGCGGGATGTCACCAACTAATCCCACCGTCGCAGTACTGAAGGCAATCGCCTCTTACGTTGTACTCGGATCGGGCCTGCTCTCGGAAATGCTCATCGCGCCCGTCGTTATCAACTACGCCCATAAACTACACAGAGCCGGGCGCGAAATTGTCGTCCTCCTGCATGACGCTCAGAGCTTCCACCTCGGCTACATCGACTCCCTCAATTCCAAAATCAACGAGGTGGTCGAGCGGATCGGCAAGGCGCGCGCCGAGCTCGACAGACACGCCAGCGCTCAAGCCGAAATGACCGCAGCCACGCTGTATCTCAATCGCGAAGCGGCGGCCGATCTCAAAACTGAGGGACGGCGCGCTGAAAACGAATTCTTCGCCAGACGTTTCACCAAAGGAGCCTCGAAGTGAAAACATCAAGTCTGTTGCCCTTCTTCTTTCCGATCGCGCTTGCGGCGGCGCTCGGTCTCTCCAAACACGCCGACGCGACGGTTCGAATTGTCGGCCTGCCCAAATCCGGAGACGCCACGCAAATTCAGATGGCGATCGCCAACTGGGCGTTAGGTCTCTCACCTGGAGACACGCTCATGATTTATGATGCTGGCGATCGGCGCCTGATCGGCTCGATCGCCATTCCTAACGATCCTACCAAAACCCGTCCCGAACGTAAAGTTGAATACATCGTGCCAGCAATGGCGGCCCTCAAAAAGTACCTTGCGGCGAAGCCGGCAGCCCAGGCCGACGACCTCAATCTGTTCGACGCATCGCCATTTCTCGATGCCATTGCCCCGATCATCGCGGACCATAACTCGGAGGATATTCGCATTCTCCTGTTTGGCCCCCCGTGGTTCTCGGCGCCGGGGTCGCTCGAAAAGAAGGAGTTTGTCGGCTCCTTCCCGAGCGACGGTCTCATTCTCGCCGACCGCTCCAAGTCGCCCTTCGGCACCGAGGGAAAGCATGATCTCAACGGCGCGACCGTCGACTATTGCTATGTGACATCTGGATCGAGCGGGTTTCTTAACCCCGAGCATCGCGAGCGTGTGGAGAGAGCTTGGTCGCTGCTTATCGCGCAGCGCGGCGGCCATCTGACGACGTTCTCGGACGACGTCAAGACGTGTTTCGATCGCTTCGCCGAATCCAAGCCTCCGGAGGGCCGCCAATTCGCGATCGACCCACGGGACGCAACGATGCAGTACATGTACCGCGCCCAGGACGTGGCCCCTCGCATCATGAATGCGCAGCCCGTGAAAACGGGCCAATCTTCTGTCTTGTGGTCGCCGAGCGCGATGAGCGCAGAGGGTGCGCGCTTCGACAAGCCGGCGCGAACAACGCCGCCGTCGACGAAGACGGGAATCGCCTGGATCGGGATTCAGTGGAAGGACCAAATTGACCTTGATTTGTATGTAAGGTGCAGTTCGGCCTCTCCCTTCTTGTTCTTCGCCAACCAGCACTCACCGGAGGGCAGGCACAATTTCGACTACCGCGGTGGGACCGGAACGGAATTCGAGACGGTCAATCTGACGGACCCCTGCGCCGACATCAGCAAGGCGGAGGTATTCGTGAACTTCTTCAGCGGCGCCGCGCCGGCATCGCCCAAGGGCGTCTTTGCGATCGAATTCGACGGCGGCCTCTATAAGGCCGATTTCGAAATCCCCGCGCGCACCGGTAACAACGGCCAAGGCCTATCGCCCTCGGCGATGATGGGCGCGCCCTACTGGGTCAAAATCGATCTGCCCACGGTGCTGCATCTGAACGCCAATGCCGCCGCTGCCGCGGCGCCTACCCGCATCATTCGTTCGACCAAATAGCACGCCGCGGGGAGCGCTATGCTGCCTCAATACGCCGCCTATCGGCGCAAGGCCCTCCAGGCCCGTACGATCGCTTTGACGACCGTATCGGGCCTGGCGCTCACCATCTTTGTGCTCCCTAAGCCAGAAGCCTACGCAGCGCCCGGACGGCTGGCGATGACGGTTGGTTGCTTCGTCCTTTCCGCCGCGGGTCTGGCAGCATGGATCACTCTCCGGCGACGTGCTGTCGATGCCTGGCTGGCCTTCCGCTACCACGGCGCCAGCAGCCCCCTGGCAACGACGGTCGCCTACCTCAACGACGAACGCCGGGCGGCGCAACGTGGGGTCCTGCCGGCCCTCGTGGCCGCGATTTCGTTCCAAGGTCTCAACACGATAGCCATGTGGCCGCAATTCGCGGCGCTCGTCCCTTATCGTGACCTGTTCGGCCCGTGTGCCGCCGGCGCTCTCGCCCTTGCGGTTCTCGCCCCCGTCTGGCGCCGAAAGAACCTCATCAATTTCCTCTACCTCCGACACAGCTGCCTTACACTTCAGGCCAAGCAAGTCGCCTTCCGACCGCGCACGATCCGCGACGCTCGGCAATTGGCCGCGGAGCTTGCGCATCCGGCCGTGTCGTGCGCGACCGCGACGACATTTAGGGCGGGTAGCTTAGAGTGGAACCTGGATGACTTCCACAAGAATGCGATCGTTTTCGGCCAACCGGGCTCCGGCAAGACAATCGCCGTGCTCATCACATTTTTGGAGGGTATGTTCGCGACCTCAGCCGCCTCGTCGATGCCGGCGGCGGGCCTGGTGATGGATCCCAAGGGCAGTCTGAAATCGGTCATCGAAAAATTGGCCGCCAAATACGGCCGCGAGGGCGACATAGTTGTTTTGAGCGCGAGCGACTATGCAAAACACGGCGGGACGGCGAAGGCCATCACGTTTAACCGGTTCGACTCCCCTGATGATGGCCTCGAACTCTCCGCCCAGCTACTGGCGGCCGTCAAGCTCGCCGGCGGCCTAAAGACCGGAGACAATTCTTTCTTCACGGACGCGGCACGCGCCTTCATCCGTCATGCGATCGAATTCCTCCGCGCCGCCAATAATCGCGAACCGCCGTCGATGCTGGATATTGGGCGTCTGGCCACCCAAAGGCCTGAGGAAGGACGGAGTGACAGCCCATTTTACCGCACGCTGAGCAAGAGAATCTTGGCGCGCTATCCCAATTTTGCGTCAATGCCGGCAGCGACCCTTGCTGCCTTGGATTACTTCGAAAATGAATTCGCTCGGATGGTTGACCGCCAAAAGAGCGGCCTCATCAGCAGCGTGACGCAAATTCTGGATGATTTTTCCACCGAGCCCTTCCTCTCGATGATGAAAGGTCGCTCCACAATCTCGATCGCTGAGATTATTTCAACCGGAAAAATTTTGTATATCGACCTCCCGATCGCTTCGCGTCCGCGAATGGCGACGCTCGTCACCAACCTCATCAAACTGGAATTTCAGCAGGAGATTCTGCGTTCTGTCGATAAACAGCGCCCTTCCTTTCTCCTCGCTGATGAGTACCACCTGCTTTGGAACGCTAGTGAGGGTCAGGGGGATTCCGAGTTCTTCGCCCTTTCGCGCCAGTCAAACCACGCCAACATCGTCGCGGCCCAAAACATCTCGTCGTTCTACAAGAGGGTCACCAACAAGGACGAGGCGCGCAATTTCCTGGGCAACTGCGCCACGAAGATATTCCTGCGCAACACCGAAACCGAGACGAACGCCTGGGCCTCGCAGCTTTTCGGCGAACGCTCGGAAATCACGGTCAGTTCAAACGAAAACGCTAGCCTTGACGACCCGGTGACGCGAGGCATGACATCCTACGCGAGGTCGACCGCGACAATGCGCCTGGTCCCGCCAGAGGCCTTCACCAAACTGGCGATTCCGCTTCGGGGAAGTCGAGCCAACCAATACGCCGAAACGATCGTCCATTTGGCCGGACGCGGAACGACGCAACGGCTCGATCTCAGTTGGCGGGTAAATCCTCTGTGAGCCCGCAGATGTCGCGATCGACCGAAATGGTATTCGGACTCGGCGCTACCGCGCTCGTCGCCTGGGCAATCTTGGCGGGCGCGCACGATGCCGCCGTCATTTTGGTCGGCCCAATCAACCCCTATTTCGCCTTCATGTCGCCAGGGACAAATCCAACCACCAATGAAACGGGAGAGACCCATGCTTTCGGAAATCACAGCGACTGTCTTGAACCTGATCCATGTGCTGGGATTGTGCGCGATCCTGATCGGCGTGTTCTACCTCCTCACCGCGATGCTCGGCGCGCGCGGAGCCGACGGCTATATCAAGGGCACACTCATCATCATATTAGGAATGTGGATAGGCCATTTCGGACAGACTGAGCGGTCGACGTCTCCGCCTGGTCGCTCGCATCGAGCGCATAGCACTCAATCCTTTACGATGGCCGCGCCCGACGCGCTTCCTCCCGCCTGCTGAAATTATCCGCTCTTCGATATTCTCTCGCTGAAATTTTGAAGGCTCGCCGCCTGCGGCCCAATTCCATGAGAGCTGAGCGCTGTTCGATGAACAGCGTGCGCAGGGCGGCGGCGAGATCGCGCGGCCGGCTGCGCCTGGTCGCTTCGATCTTTGCGCCATAGTAGGCGCGGAGCGCCGCTTGCTCACCACCAAACGATGAGCCCCCCTCTCCACGATTATCGTCGACGCTGCGCCGGGCTGATCTAATTTTGGTCGGCTCGGGCGTCGACGTGGGCACATGACACATCGCTTTCCGAGGAGTCGGCTGGAAATCCGGGAACGTGGCGACCTTCGAGGCGAAGGCCGCCACGAGCGGCACGACAGGAAAACGGACTGTCCTGTCGTTTACGGGGCTCGGTCCGGACCTGATCCGTGCCCCGGTCACATGTCCGGTTCGGGTCCAGGATCGTCGCGGGCTTGGTCGTTGGCTGCTTCGGGCAGGTTTCTGCCCTGCTGGAGCCGCTTCGCTAGTCTAGCTATGGTTTGCTCCGAGGCATTGTCGCCGGGCGTCGGCGACGACTCTTCGACGCGTCGCCGCAGCGATTCCATCCAAGGCATTTCCTGTTGTTGCTCGGGTGGCAGGGGTGGCGCCGTCTCCGGCGGCGTCTCGGGCGCATTCTTCGGCATGGTCACCTGGGACGCGGGCGGCGGCGCGATCACGTCGGCCCGGCTCAAGGTCGGACTGACTGTGACCGATATTGAAGGCGGCGATTCACTTGCGATGCTTGCGCCTACGTTGTCCGCTAAACCCACAGGCGGGGGCGAAGGTGCCGGTCCCGGCGGTATCGAGGCCTCTTCCTTCGTTTCGATAGTCTCTGCCGGTCGGATCTCGGCGCTCGGCGAGGCCGAAGCGGTCACTGGCTGATTTTTCGCCTCCTCGCCCGCCGGCGCAGGGTTTGGCGACGGCTTCGACGGTTGAGGCTCTTCGCGGGAACGCGTCGCTTCGGGCTTTTGAGCCGCGCCAGCAGCATCGACGGTAACCTCTACGCGATGCTGGATGGCCTCGATCAATTGAGCGCGCTCGGTCCGCAACTCCGCTGCTCGTGCCCGAGCATCTGCCGCCCATGCGCGATCGATCTTCGCCTGGGGCGCATCCTTGTGCCCCGTGAGGTAATCGGTAATCACGGCCAGGCGCTCCCTCCCCAGAGCACCGAAATCGCAGGCCTCGATTTTACGACGAAGTTCGATGACCCGGCGTTTGTCGGGATCGGGCTCTTTCGCCTCCTGCGCGCGCAACTGTTCATGGTTGCGGTGGAACATGGCGTATTCCGCCATCGCCGCACGAGCGAGCGAGGCGTAAGGATCGCGGACATTATAATTTTCGCCGAGCGCAATGGCATAGCGCGAGGAAGCGCTGCTGATGTCACCGTTTTGCGTTTCCGCTCGACGCCCGTTTTCGGCCATCTGGTTCTGCGCTTCCTCGGCTTCGATATGCTTTGCGCGTCGGAAGGCTTGCGCTCGCTCTTCCTGATCCTGCAACTCACGCAAGCGCTGCGCTTCGATATCGGCCTGTCGGAGAAGCTCTTCTTCGCTGGGAAGACCTTGTTCCATTTTCACATCCTCGGCGCTCGACGCGGGCGCGGCAGTCCTGGCGGACCGGGCTTTCTTCGCAAGGGCGTCTCCTTGCGCCTGCTCTGGTTGAACTAGGTTTTGCTCGAACGTCTCGACGCCGACGGCGGCACGGACCTCGGCCGGCATCAGTCGACGGGCGTCGGGGGCTTGATAGTCTTGCGCCTCGAAGCGACTGGCGGCCCGGCGATCCTCGACTCGGCTCCAGCGCTTCGCAATATCGGCGACCTCCCTACCCTGCCCTTTGCCTTGCTTGTGAATGGTAGCGCGGCGCTCGGCTTCCTTAGCCTGCACAAAGGCGACGTACGCCGCGAGGTCGTGACGCTTCGCGACCTTCGGGTTGGTTTTGGCGCACCAATTCTCATAGCCGCGCTCGGCGCCTTCCCGTTGCGCCGGCGAAAGCGCTTTGAGCCCGCCCTCGCCTTCCATCCAACTCTCGAACCCCAGTCCCGCGGCGCGCGTCGTGACAACGTGGACGCTCTCCCTGTGGCGGGTCAGCGCCACATAGGCGGCGCTCGCGCGCATCGCGGGGCTGTCGATAATGATGACGTCGTCATAAGTGGCGCCTTGCGCCTTATAGACTGTTGAAGCCAACCCATGTCGGATCGCGTCGAACTCGCCAGCCTCGCTATTTTGGCCGACCGTGAAGGTGATGGTCTCGCCTGACTTAGCTCCGTCAAGCGCCACGCTCATACGACGACCCTGGATCTGGGTGACGATGCCGGCGTTCCCGTTGGCGAGCCCGGCATCGCGGCTTTCAAGCGACCCGGCGCTGCCGCTGAACAGGATGCGGTCGCCCTTCGCGAACGCCTGTGGCCCGTCCGCGGTTGGCAGGATATGGTCGACTCCCAGTTCGCCACGCTTGCGGCGTATCTCTCGAATGGCGCGATTAGTAGCCTCGGCGTCGGCATTGGATACCGCCACCACAAACAGGGAATGGCCGGGTGCCTGCGCGCTGCGCGCACCCCAGAGTTCGGCGGCTTTGGCGATCCGGTCTTCGGTCCTCTCGACCCTGACAATGCCCCCCTGCCCTTCCAGCGTGGTCAGAGCGGCCTTGAAATCATACTGGCTCGCACGCATCGCCAGATCGAGCTGCTCGGCCCCGCGCTGCCGGATGATCTCACTGAGTTCGCCCGCGCCATGCAGTTCGGCGAGGTATGCGAACATCCCACCGCGCTCCATGCTGGCCAGCTGTTTCTCGTCACCAAACAGAATGACCTTGGCGCCGGCATATTCGGCATGGCTCAAGAGTCGCGCCATCAGCCGGGTCGAAATCATGCCGGCCTCATCGACCATGATAACGGTCCGGTTGTTCCAAATGGTCTTGCCTCGATCGAGGCCGCCGAGCGCACTGTGGATGGTCCTGGCATCGAGACCGTCTCGCTTCAGTGCCGAGACTACCTTGTTGGTGGGCGCAAGGGATTGAACCTCACAGCCTTCCGCCATGTAGGCGGCGGCGATCGACGACAGGGCGAAAGTTTTGCCCGTTCCGGCCTTTCCTACGACGACGGCGAGGCCTTCGGCCGAGGTCACATGCCGCAAGACGTCCATCTGATCGGCGCGGAGTGTTTTGCCTTCGGCGCGCAACCCCTCCAGCACAGCGGCCAGCGCCGAATCCGAGACCCGAAACCCCCTCTCCGCATACAGCCTGCCGGCAGCGGCCTCGGCCAAATGCTCGGCGGCGAGGGTCTGGCGCGTCGTGTAGCGCATCACCTGGCCGGTGGCGGGATCGGCGAGTTTGACGATGTCCGGGCGCGCCAGCACTTGGCTGACATAGACGTGACGCGAGCCGCGCGTCGGGATCGCCCGGCTCAATTGGCGGTTGAGGTCGAAAAGCGTGAACGTCTCGCGCCGCGCCATCAGCTCCTGAACAACTTTGTCGGGATCGAGCTCGACCTTCGCTCGACGCGCTTCGCAGCGGATGCCGCCATGGTCCAGCTCCCACTGAAGCGCCCAATCGCTCAAGATTTCGGTATCGAAGCTGTTGGCAAACGCCTTTCCATTCGCGGGGTTGATCCGCGAAATCACAAGATGCAGATGGGCATGATCGGTATCGTTGTGCGCCACGAAGATGGCACGCGCATTCGCCATGCCGAGCCTCGCCAGCACAGAATGCGCAGCAGCCTCCATTTCAGCTCGGGTTGGTTTTTCGTCCTCATGCCAAGACAACGACAGGTGCACGCAATCGTCGACGCATTTCTTCGTCTTCGACGCCTGGTTCAGCGCCGCCCATTCCATCAGCCGCCGGGCGATGTCGAGCCGTTCGTGGGTATCGATCGGAAATCCGAATCCGGTTCCCCCGAACCAGGCGACCCGGCTGGCTTCTCCGGGCGCGAGCTTGGGAACCTTACCAGTCACGGGGTCACGTTTCGCCTCGCCCATGACATAGCGCACGGTCCCGCTGATCCCGCTGCCTTCTGTCTTGTGAGGGATCATAGACGCGTCAGAGCCTCGGTTGCCTTCACGATTTCATCGAGTGTTGCGTGGAGCGCCACGCGCTCCGGCATCGCGCCAGTTAAGTTCGCATGGTGACTCAGTTGATTAAGGTTGGTTCCTATGCGGGCCAACTCGAGCGCCAGCTTGAGCCCTACCTCGGGGGGCAGCTTCGGCTGCATTTCGGAAAGCCTATCCGATAGCGCCATAAGTCGGAGGAAGTCAGACAGGCGCCTACCCATGTTGGCGGCCCGTCTACGTGCCTCTTCGCGCTCGCCTGGCGTGACATTGGTGCCCATGAAAGCGGTCCGCCGCTCCACCCTGTCCGATCTTTTTAAACGCGCCATGGCTGGCCTCTTTGTCGCGTGGGGCTTCCGCGCCCGATGCGCGGGCGTAATTCCAAAGGAATTACATATCTTGCTCAAAGTCTAAAGCTGAGTCTGAATCTCAAGCGAGAGAAAAGCAACCCCATAGCAAAAATAAATCGCAGGTCCATTGCAATCGACACGCTCGCGTAATAATTTCTATGGGGCAACGATCGCGATGTGTTGTGTCGTACGACCCAACAAAATCGATAATACGATGCGTCGTATTTGTTATCATTGTGCGGTATGAGAATACTTGGGTCGTACGACCGTACTGAATGCACCGCGACATCGCGCACCACGAGCCAGGGGTCATCGTGGAATTTGTTCCACAACGTACTCTAAGCTGGAAACGACGATTATTCAGGCTGTTGGAAGCACGGCTAAAATTGCTGGCCAGAAACTAGAGTTTTCGGCCGCGTGGAAACGGCACGGGAAAAGCCCGCAAAATCAATGCGCACGCGGTCTCGGATTTGCGAGGGTTTTTGGCCACTCCGTCCTGAGCGTACGATTTGGAACATCCTCTCTCATGACCCCTCTTTGCGGGCTTGCAAATTCTGAGGGCACACCCATTTAGGCCAGACGCTCGGCGGTCCGTCGTAAAATCGTTGTTGTCTCAGAACAACGATTGCTCCCGGGGTCACTGGTATCATTCCGCAGGAGGCGGGTATGCGTGCCGGACGTCTGATTGCTGGTGTGTCTGCTGTAGCGCTCATTGCCGTTGTCGCCAGCTGGGCGACTTTCGAGCATGACTATGTGGTGCATCAGCGCGCGGTAGTGGAATGGCAGGCGCTTACGCTTGCCGATCAGGCACTTGCCAAGGGCCAGCTGCCGCAGAACGCCGACGCCGCGGTCTTCCTTTCGAACGATCTTATGGGTCAGGGTCTGAAGCAGCTGGCCGGTGCGATCATCAAGGTGCCCGGGGGGAAGATCGACGACCTCACCATCATTGTCGAAGACGCCCGCATCAAACCCAACATCGGCCTGACGGGGGCCGTCGTAGATGTCACTGTCAAGAGCGCGAAGCACGGCATCGCCGAAAAGCTCACGCTTGATGGCGACGTCGCTTTTCGCGGGGTCACACCCCAGCTCCAGACCGACGGACATTCGAACGCGACGGCTGATTTCGCCGTGAACGTGCTGAAGGTCGAGCCACAGCTGAAATGGGGTTTCGCGGATATCCCCGGGCGGCGCTTTCTGTCCGAGGCGATCGCGTCCGGTCTGATGCTCGCGCTTGATAATCGGCTGACGGTGTCCATACCCTTCGAGGACCGCCTAGCCCTGAATACGGGTTTCAGCAGCCAATCGACGATCTCTGCATCGGACGGCACGGTGACGCTCAACACAAGCTTGCCCGGGAAGGTTCTCGAACAGCGCTTTTCCTACGCAAGCCCGTTGTTCATTCATTCGGGCGTTTGGCTCATGGCGTCAACGTCGTCTTCGGGCCAAGCCCTGTTGGCGCCGCCCCCTGCCCCCGATCTCCGACCAGCTGAGATGGAAAGCAAGATCGTCGCGCTGCGCGAGCGCATTTCGGCGGCGGTCCGGGAGCTGGAGCAGGACAGCGACTTCGCCATGCTTCTCAAGAGTAAGGTCCTGGTGGGCTTGGTCCAGCAACTGGCGGCATTGCCGGAGGGCAACCGGACTGTCGCGGTCCAGTCGGTTGGCACGACGGGTCATCTGGTCGACGACGGCACTTTGCTGGTTGAACTGCCTGACGGGAACGCGGTGAACGCGAGCCTTGTGGTCGGTCCGCCCTCGGCAACCTGGATGCCGGAAAAGGGACTGGCCCTTGGCACTGATCTTCGCATGGATCTGCGCGCTCGGATCCATGTGCACGTCAAGCCCGTCGTCAACGCGGGCACGACCCTCGGGCTTGAGGGCGGCGCATCGAAACACATCGACGGCACTCTGAAGCTGGCCAGCTCCGTGATCGACGGTCATTCGGTCTTGTTGCTGGACACCGGAATGCCCTGCGACTCCCTTACGGCGGATGTGACCACAGACGGTCGTATCGTAATTGGGCCTGTCAAGACGGATCTGGTCAAGGTGGGCGTGCGCTGGACAATGCCGACACCGGCGGCGCTGGGCCAGCCGAATGTTATCCTCGATGACCTTCCCCGTCGGGTCGCGTTCAATGCGTCGAAACCGGACGCCAACGGCGTGTCGCTCGCGCCGGCCCACAAGGGTCTTGAATATGCTGTCCATGTGACGAACGCGAAGGCGACGGCAGCCGGATACGTCGTCACGGCAAAGATCGATATGCATCCGGTCGATTCGGCGGAGACACCGCCGGAAATCCTCACGCAGCGGCACGCGCTCGCCGACAGCGTTAACGCGGTTGTTAGCGCGGCGCGGGCCTGCCCCTCCGTCGACACCGATATGAAGGTTCTTTTCGGAGGCTTGGAGTTTGGGAAAAACAACGAATTCGTGCGGCGATTAGGGGACATAATCCACGACGTTGTGCACGGGCCAGGTCCGAGCAACGATCTCGTTGGGCGGGATGGGTTTGTCCGGCGTACTCTCGGGTTCTGATAGCGGAGCGCATCCGTGAGTGACAAAAAGGATCCGAACGACCTGCTTCGCGAGCGATGGAGCAAGGCGTCGCGGCTGATGCTATCTGCCACGATCGCGCTGTTCTTGCTGACGCGCGGAGCAAAATCCGGCGCGGGCAAGATACTTGAGATACTCGGTATCGACTGGTCATCCCTTAACCCGCACGCGGTGGCGCTTTTAGGCGTGCCGGTCGTCGCGGGCCTTTATGTCTGGTCGCTGTGGTGGGCGAAGGCGTTTGCACGGCGGCAGGCCGGTGCGGGATGGGTCGGTAAGGTCGTGACGTCCTCCAATCTCGGGGTTATTCCGGAGCAAGCACGCACGATGGCGATCTGGTCGTTGTTCGTCTTCGTCGTCTTGCCCCTGCTCGGGCTTGGTGCGCTTGAAGGTAAGTTTTTGTACGGCCCGTTTTTCTACTCGACCGATGGCGGCTTCAGCTGCCCGCAAAACTGCGTCGAGGAGACGGGCGCTTTCGCTCATTTCTTGCCGGCGAACGGGTTTCCAAATCTGTCGGACACGCCCTACCGCTACATCGGCAATCTCACTTACCTCCCCGTCGTTCAACCCGTCTTATGGTTGCTCTTCGGCGTTTGCGCTTTGGCTTACGCTGTTTCTTACCTGCGGCTCGTCTTTGAAATGCCTAGCCCGCAAGCGGTTTCGCTAGTCAAAACATCCTCATAGAGGTACGCAAGGCGCAGCCATGACAGCCTCGCATCGTCGAGCATGTTTCTTCCTTGTCATGCCCTTTGTTCGACCCGCCCGAAGGGCGGGGTTACGGGACGCCCTTCATCCCGACAATTTCAGAGCGCCACGGCGCGCAGGGCGTGACAAAAGCGCCGCCTCTTGGCGGCGGCACCGGAAGATTTTTTCGCCTTCGAAAAAATACCGGAGCCACCTTTTGACACGACCAAGCACCATGGCACCTCGCTTCACCTCAAACCGACCAGCCCATTGCCGTTCGGCGTGCTCAATTCAGGCGGCGGGCGTCCACCTTGCCGTATTTCGCATCGCGTAGCTTCCACAGGGTCCGTTCGAGCCGCAACTCACCTTTTTCGGCTTTGCGCACCATGCCGCCGAAATAGGCTCCCGGCGTGGTGCTGAAATGCTCGGCCGGTTTCGTGGAGACCAGCGCGAGTGCCAGTGCGGCCGTTTCCCGGCCCATGATCCGGCACGCCTCGTTCCAGAGCGACACGGAGACGCCCAGGTCGTGACGCAACCAAGTGCCGGCGGCGTCGACCACATCGCGCCAATTCGGCGCGGCCCCAACCAAATGCTGGGCCAAGCGCGGTGCCAGCTCGCAAAGTTCGTTCACATGGACCTTGTAGGTTCGTTCCGCACTGGGTTTCGACGGCGGCGATGGTTCCGAAGGGACTCCTTGGGGGTTGGGATCGTCACTCGCCACTCCGCCTCTACTCTTCCCGGCAGCAATTACAGTATCTGAAAGATTAATAGCTAAGTTTGTAGATGTAATGTGGGGCTCGCAAACGAGCCCCACGGGGCTTATATCCACAGGCTGTGCTGTCGACCTTACCCACTGTTCTGCTTCAGCTTTCAGCCGTTCCGCCGAATTTACTGCCAGGGTCATCTCTTCCGAGCGCTCGACCCGCCGCGCGGCGCTCGTCAGCGCGGCGATGTCGATCGCCAGCTGACGCCAGCCTTCAGGCATAGGGCCTAAGGCCTCCAGCATCTCCCCTGCCTGGCGGATGGCGCGGCGCGCCATGGTGATCCGGCCACGCAGCTCCTTCATGCGGTTGCGCTCCGTGCGGGCCTCGGCCGCCAAGCGGACGAATTCCGCGTATCTCTCGGCGAGAGGCGTGAGATCAAATCCAAACGCCTCGATGATGCGGCCTGCGGGATCTCGGCGCCCGTAGCGCTTGCCCTGCGGGTTGTCGCGAAGCACGAAGATTCCTGCTTCGTAGAGGGCTCTATTGAGCGCCTTTACGCGCGCCGCCGACAGATTGAGAAACTCCTGTTGCCTTCTTGCTGAAGGCCAGGCGATCGGCCGCGAACCTTCTTCCCAATCGACGGGCATGGTCTGCTTCACGAGCCACGAAATCAGCTTGAAAGCATGCGACGGCAGCCCAAGATAAGGCTCCGCCTCCTGAAAGGCGGCGAGATAGGTGAGTGGCTTGGCGGTTCCTTTGGGAACGCCCGTAAACTGGTCGGCACGATCGCGTGTGGCGAGCATGTCGAGATTCAGCCGCCGGAATCCTGTCGGCCGGACAAAAGTATTCGTATTCAAGGACATAGCTTCTCCGTTCGGGGGTTAAGCCGACCGAAGGCTCGGGACGATTCTGGGCAAAGCACCACCTTCGCCAAAATAGGGCTTGAGTGAGAGCTTCTTTTCGGGCAATATCGGAGCTGCAACACACACGATATTTCCCGGCTTGCCGGGGCACGGCCCGACCTTCTAGGTCGGGTTTTGTGTTTCTAGGTTCTTCCACTCCACATTGTTGATGGTCGGGAATTCCCGCAGCACCGCGCTGCGTGACTACTCAGCCACCTGCCCTCGCGTGTTCCGCAAGGATTCAGAAGGCTATGCGGATTTCGATCCTTTCGTGCTCGGGTGATCGGAATGAGGGACCTCGCGGCGTTTGAAGGCCGCGTAGATTTCTGGCAGTGCCTCAACGAGGTACGCGCCGAATTCGCCGGCGCTCTTTTTGTCGATCGCCACTGTGAGGCTACGGGCGTCCTCCATGATGTGGGCGACACGCGTTCCGTCTTCCGCTTTCCAGACGGTTGGGCGCGGAGCTTTCGCTTTCTGCGGCGCCGCGGCGTTGAAGACCGCATCGAAGCGTTCGTCCGAAGCTTTGAGGGCGAACGCTTCGATTGCGATCAGCCGCCGCGCGGCGGCAAGAGACGCTGGCGTCTCAAGCCGCGTCGCGAGCGCTATCCAGCGGTCCCGCCCTGCCCTGCTCGCCGGTCCAATCTCCCCGATGACGTCGCGCGGGATTTTCACAGCTGAGGTAATCAGCCGCGACAGTCCAGCCTTATCGACGGACAACGCGGCCATGATGGTTTTGCGGTCGAAGCCCCGCTCCTCCAGCTTGGCGGCGAAGAGCGCCTTCTCAATGAAGGAAAGATCGGTGCGGGCGCTGTTTTCCTGTCCCTGCGCAACGACCAGCTCTTGATCGGTGAGCGGCTTGATGATGGCGCGGACCCGTCGGCCAAGTTCGGCTACCGCCTTGAGCCGCCGGCGGCCATAGGCGATCTGAAAATGACCATCCTTGTCGGGATGCGGCCTGACCATCACGGGCACTTGCTGGCCGTGCTCCCTGATCGAGTCGACAAGAGCGCTATGGCTCTCAGCGGAACCCTCAAGACGGTCAGTGATGAATGACGGTTCGATCATCTGGGGATCGAGATCGACAATCGACTGCCCCTTGATCTGTTCAATCGAACGGGCCACAGCGCCGATAGCGCCACGCGTGCCCATCCCGCCGAGCTGCGGAACCGCAGGTTTTTCCGTCTCTGGCGTCCCTGTCCCGGAAAAGTTGCCGGCCGGCAACTCTTCGTCGATAAGGCCTAAAAGGAGGTTTTTTCGCCCCATTAGGCCCTCCCCCACGCTGACCGGATCAGCTGTTCGATTTCTCCGTTGACGTTGTCCAGCGCTTCAAGGGCGCGGTCGTAGGTCGCGCGCGTAAACTGATCCCGGCTGACTTCGTAGAGAGACTGCTTGGTGATCCCCGCGTCCGAAATCGCGGTGCTTTTGAGCATCGGATAATTCAGGACATGATCGCCGAAGAGCGACCGCATAAAGGAAACCATCTGGTTCTGCGGCCCGTCGCCCGGCTCGTATCGGGTCACCAGATAGCGCATCCAGTCGTAGCCCATATTGCCGCCGTTTTTGGCGACGACGCGCAGAAGGTCCGAGGTCATGATCAGAAACTGGCACATCGACATGACGTCAAGCATTTGCGGATGGACGGTGACCAGGACGGCGGTCGCCGAGCACATCGCCGACATGGTGAGAAAGCCGAGTTGGGGTGGGCAATCGACGATGACCACATCGTAGTTGTCGGCCACGGAGGCGAGCGCGGCGTCCATGCGCGCGAAAAACATCTCCTGCGGCTGGTTGGTGTCTAAAAGGGCCTTGGGCGTCTCATGCTCGAACTCCATGAGTTCGAGATTGCCCGGCACCAGATCGAGATTGGCGAAGTAGCTTTTGCGAATGAGGTCTTTGAGGTCGCGGCGCTGATCGTCGTAACGGAGGGCGCCGTAGAGGGTCTCGTTTTCGCCGACGTCGAATTCGGGCTGATAACCGAGCAGGGCGGAGAGGCTGGCCTGGGGATCGAGATCGATGGCGAGGACCCGGTAGCCGTGGAGCGCCAGATACTGGGCGAGGTGCGACGCTGTGGTGGTCTTGCCGCTGCCGCCCTTGAAGTTAACGACGGTGATGACCTGAAGGTGCTCGGAACCGCGACGCCAGGGCAGATATCTGCGCTCGCCCTTGCTATTGGCGTCGAGATAGACGCGCAAGGCCTGGATATCCTCAATCGAGTAGGCACGCCTGCCGTTGGTTCCTGTTTCGACGGCTGGTCCCTTGCCCTCGATCGACAAGCGACGCAGATGGCTGTCGTCGGTGCCGAGAAGTTTCGCGGCTTCACCCGAAGAGAATTTGCGCAGCGTTTTCTTCGCCGTGGGGGGAAACAATTGGAGCCGGTGCGCCTGAAGTCTGGCGGACAATTTACGAGCGTGATCGCCCACCAATTCGTGGATTGCCTTCGGGGCTGAGGGGGCGAGGACGTTCATAAGCACGGCGGGTCAGGGTGGACACGGAAGAAAGAAAATTACGCGCCTTAATCCGTGTCAATCTCAACCGATTCGCCGAGTCTGGCAAGCGATTTTAAGTTAATAGAAGGTTAATGTCTAACAGTATCGTTCGGTTGAAATGAAAAGTTGCCGGCCGGCAACTTTTCCGCAGAAACCCCAAAAATGGGCGACGATGTTCGCAACGATCAGCCGTGAAAAGGCGTGACGTGAGCTGATGTCAGAATGGGCCTTTTCCGGGAAAGGCGAGCCAAAACGAAATACATGGAAGCAAACCCTCGGATTTGCTACAATGTGACCATGAAAGCCGATGAAGCCATCACCCGGTTACAGCAGCACGAAGCCGACCTAAGGCGGCTCGGCGTCGAGCATCTGTACCTGTTCGGCTCGACGGCGCGGAACGAGGCGAGGGACGATTCCGACGTTGATCTCTTTTTCGATCATGAACGGGGCAAGCTCGGCCTCTTCGAACTGATGGACGTCAAGGAACGCACTGCGGACATCCTCGGCCGCAAGGCCGACATCATGACGCGCGGCAGCCTGCATCCGCGTCTGAGAAAGCGGATCGAAGAGTCGGCCGTGCTCGTTTTTTGATGGTCGAACGGATCATCTCACCACGTCTCGCGGACATTGTCGAAGCCATCGGACGCATTCGTCATGTGCTGAGCGGCGTCACCCTCGACGCCTTCGAAGCGGACTGGGAAAAGCGCTGGTTGGTCGAGCGCGGAGTCGAGGTCATTTCCGAGGCGAGCCGCCGTCTCTCGGCCGACCTGAAGGACCGCCAATCACATATCCCTTGGGCGAAGGTCGCCGGTATCGGCAACGTCCTGCGGCACGATTACGATCATGTCGCCCCGGATGTGCTCTGGAAACTGGCGCACGACGATCTGCCGGCGCTCGAAGCGGCCTGCCGCGTGGAACTGGACGCGGCGGAGAAGCGCGAAGGCTAGGGCAGGGGGGTTGCTCATGCCCCCTGCAAGCTTGCCAGAAAACCGGCGGCCTCGGACGCCTTCGACGCGCAGCGACAAAGATCACCCTTTTTCGGCAAGCGCGTCAGAAGCGCGCGCGGGGTCAGAGACCGGCAGCTGTGGTGAGGTTGACGCGGAATCGATCTCGTCTGCGCTGATAGCGGCGCGTCATTTCGGCCGAAGCATGGCCGAGCTGCTTTTGCACGTAGCGTTCATCCACCTCGGCCGCCGAGGCTAGGCCCGCGCGCAGAGAATGCCCGGCGAATTTCTCCGCGCGCTCGCCTTCGGGAAGATCGCCGCGCACGCCGGCGGCGAGCGCAGCCGATTTCACGAGGCGGGCAATATGCCGATCGTTCAGCCTATCGACGCCGACATGGCGGCCGCGATCGATCACGCGGCGAAAGATTGGACCATGCGCGATGCGCGCAAACTTCAACCAGGCCTGCAGCGCCACCACTGGGCATGTGAGATCGGAGGAGCCGCGGCCGACCTCGACTTCGCGCCAACCGGTCTTGCCGCGCAGCGTCACGAGCAGGCCCTTGTCCAGGAACTCGACCCAGCCGGCGCCGTCTTCGGTTTGTTCACGATCGACATCGAGGCCGGTGATCTCCGAGCGGCGCAGGCCGCCGGCAAAGCCCAAAAGCAGAATGGCGCGGTCGCGATAGCCGCGCAGGCTATCGAGCGGGCAGGTATCCAGCATGGCGATCAGATCGGCCGGCATGACGGCCTCTTTCTGCGCCGGCGGCCTCCCATGCTTGCGGCGGATTCCGGCCAGGACGGTCGCGATATGGCGGTCAGCGCGATCGAGCGGCGCGCCGTTCTGCGCGAAGCGCCAAGTGATCGCCGAGAGCCGGCGTTCGATCGTACGCACCGAAGCGGCACCGGCCGAGGCCGCGAGGTAAAGCCCGATCGTCTGCGGATCCGGCCGCGGCTCGAGGCCCGTGCGCCGGCACCAGCTCTCGAAATGCCGCCAGTCCGATGCATAGGCCCGTTGCGTGTTGGCCGAGGACGAAGCCTTGGCGTAGTCGCGGGCCTGGTCCGCCAGACGTTCAAGATGCGCCGGCGGTCGGCTGTCTGGGGGGTCGACGGGGAGAAAGGCGGGAAGATCGGTCTTTGACATGGCTTTTTCGGGCATTCAGGAGCATACGAAATCATGTCCGATAATGCAATCTTATCGGACATCTTTGGCAGCAGACACCTGCGGCGGTTTTGGTCGATTCTTGTGGCAGTAAGCGCCGCGGCGCGCTAGTCTCAATCATGTCCAAAGGCCTCGCCCAACTTCCCCCTCCGCCGATGCCGTCGCGACCGCTGCCCGCATGGGCGCGGCCAAAAGACGATATTTCAGAGAGCGTTGACACGGCGTTCTCTGCCGGTGCCGGCCTCGCCGCGCTCGACGCTTGCGTCCGCGCAGAAGCCGCTTTTACCGGGCTCTGGCGCAATCGACTGGCGCTACGCGCCGCGGTCGCGCACGCCCGGCTTGCCGGCCGACGCGAGGGCGAGGGCGAACTGCGCGACAGCTTCGCGCTTCGAACGCTTGGCGATGCGATGGAGGAGGGGCCCGCCGGTGGTATCCTGAGGGGTTGGCGGCAGCTTGTTCATCGCTCGACCGGCATCAGCGCCCGCGTGGTTGACGAAATCGCAGCGGCGTTTGGTCTCAACATGCCCGACACGTTGACCGACATCCTCCGCGTCGCCGAGAGCGCAAAGCGCGACCAACAATCTCCGCTGGGGTCAGCCGTGCGCGTGCTGTCTCATGTTCACCGTCATCATCCACGCGCCGAGTTCTTGGGCTTTTGGGTCGCCGATTGCGTTCTGGCGCAGCGGCTGGGCTGGCCGATCCCGCTGCCGCTGTTGGTTACCGGGTTAGGCCGCCGACGTCTTGGTCGGGGGGACGAATTTAGCGACGTGGCGATCGCCTACGCCCGCGCCGCCGCTGGCG
>Ga0182024_10006308_pt1 | contig 26109 bp, 24 predicted proteins | sample P32metaG_FD_120480 | JGI IMG/M metagenome (GOLD analysis project Ga0182024, IMG submission 120480) | Permafrost microbial communities from Stordalen Mire, Sweden - P3-2 metaG (Illumina Assembly) | ecosystem: Environmental > Terrestrial > Soil > Wetlands > Permafrost | place: Sweden: Stordalen... | reverse complement strand
ATCGACCTCCTCGCCCATCATTTCCTCCATGGCTATTCGCAACGCTACCGCAAAAATATTTCCGGCTTCGATCCCGCCGCCATCACCGCAATGCATGAGCATCTTTGGCCCGGGAATGTTCGCGAGCTCGACCATGCCGTCGAGCGCGGCGTCTTGCTTTCTACCGGGCCTCTCGTGCGCGCCGCCGATCTCGGCCTGCGCGCGCCGGCCTCCACCGCTGCCGCACGCCTTGAAGAAATGAGCCTCGACGAAGTCGAACGCCACCTGATCCGCCGCACTCTGGCTCGCCATGACGGCAACGTCAGCCAGGCCGCCAAAGCTCTGGGCCTGAGCCGCAGCGCGTTATATCGTCGTCTTCAAAAGCACGAATTAGGATGAAACCTCTCGCCTACGAACGCCGCATTCAGCTTTTGGCGCTCGCCGCAGGTCTTCCCGGCTCCTTCATCGCCTTGGTTTTACTCTGGACCGGCTCCTATTCTTCGGGCGCCGCCTGGACACTGACCTTTCTGATCCTCAGTCTTTGGCTCGGCTTCGCTTTATCGCTTCGCCACCGCGTCGTCTTTTCCCTTCAGACTCTTTCGAATCTCCTCGCCGCCATGCGCGAAGAAGATTTCTCCATCCGTGCCCGCGGTGCCCGGCGCGACGACGCCATGGGTGAAGTCATGATCGAGGTCAACGCCTTGAGCGAAATGCTGCGCGAGCAGCGTCTGGGCGCCATGGAAGCCACCGGCTTGCTTCGCACCATCATCGAAGAAATCGACCTCGCCATTTTCACCTTCGACCACGAAACCAAGCTTCGCTTGGCCAATCGCGCAGGCGAGCGCCTGCTCGCCCAGCCGCCCGACCGCCTGCTCGGTTCCACCGCCGCAGAGCTTGGCTTAGCCCCCTGTCTCGAGGGAGAATCCGCGCGCACCATGGAACTGACTTTCCCGGGTGCTTCAGGACGCTGGAGCATGCGCCGCGGCTCCTTCCGCCAGGGTGGTCTGCCCCATCATCTGGTCGTGCTTAGTGACCTCAGCCGCACCCTTCGCGACGAAGAACGCCAGGCCTGGCAGCGCCTTATTCGTGTTCTCGGCCATGAACTCAACAATTCCCTCGCGCCCATTCAGTCCGTGGCGCAGAGTTTGGAAAGCGGTTTGAACGCCGCCAACGAATTGCCGGAATTGCGCACCGGCCCTGCGGCCCCCATTCTGGAAGATCTGCATCAGGGTCTTGGCATCATTCGTTCGCGCACCGAAGCCTTGGGGCGCTTCATGGCCGCCTACGCGCGTCTTGCCCGTTTACCCAAGCCCAAACTGCTTCCTCTTCACGTGGCAGACTGGGTGCATCGCAACGCCAGGCTCGAAACCCGCCTCAAGGTATGCGTTAAGGACGGCCCGGACGTAGTCATCTCTGCCGATGCCGACCAACTCGATCAGCTCTTGATCAACTTGATCCGCAATGGTGCTGATGCTGCGCTCGAAACCAACGGCGGAGTTCAGGTGGGTTGGTCCGCCCACGGTTCACAACTCGAAGTTTGGGTCATCGATGAAGGCCCCGGCATTCCAAGTACCGCGAATCTTTTCGTCCCTTTCTTCACCACCAAGCCCGCCGGCTCCGGCATCGGCCTGGTTCTTAGCAGGCAAATCGCGGAGGCCCACGGCGGCCAGCTTACCCTCGAAAATCGTGCCGATACTCGCGGCTGCGAAGCCCGTCTACGCCTCCCGGTTTAGCCTCCCCAAGCCTCTTTCTCACTCGTAGAACCCCGTAATCTCATTCCCTAATTCCCTGACTGGTACAGGTGTCCCGATGGACAATTTTTGCCCCTTAGTACAGTAGCGGCCCCCCTGGCCTTCCCCCTACGCTGCCTTAAGCTGCGGAAGTTGGGGACTCATTCTCTCGCTCCGGGCAACAAAAAAAAACTACGGAATGCTACAAATGTTTTCCAAACCCGGAACCAATTTTTGCAAAAAAATTCGTCACATCATCGTGGCGTCGATTTCTCTTTTGGTTTTCGTTCCTGCAGGCTCAGCGCAGATCAGCGGCCAGTGCATGGCTTCCTCTGGATCATGGGCCAACTCCGCGCTCTCCCAATCTCAAACCGGCACTTTCCTTATTGCCTATGACGCCATCCCTTCGATTGCCCAGATGGACGCGGTGAGCGGCCTTTCTTCCGATGATGCCCAGACGTACACTGACTTGGCCGTCGCCGTACGTTTCAATAGCTCCGGAATGATCGATGTGCGCAACGGTTCAGAATTTACGGCTGCCAATTCGGTTCCTTATTCACCGCGCACCTTTTACCATTTCATTCTCGACGTAAACATTCCCGCTCACACCTACAACGCCTATGTGGTTGTCGGCGGCACGCAAACCACCTTGGGTTCAAATCTCGCCTTTCGCACCGAGCAGTCCACCGTGACCGCCCTTAGCAACGTCGGCCTCCTGAGTTTCGAGGGGCTTCTGGCGATTTGCAACGTTACATTGTCAGCGCCGCCAGGCACCGGCACACCCACGCTGAATGCCAGCACCAGCAGCCTGAATTTTGGCCAAGTTGGAATTTCTGGCAGCAGCAATCAGACCGTAACTTTGACGAACGTCGGATCCGCCGCCGTCACGATCTCGCAGGTATCCGTGGCCGGAGCAGGCTTTACTGCCGGCGGCTCGGCATCGGGAGTAACGGTAGCCCCAAGTCAGTCCGTCACCGTAAGCGCCACCTTCGCTCCGCCAACCACGGGAAATTTCAATGGCACGCTTACCGTAAACAGCAACGCCACCAATGCGCCTCTAACCATCGGATTGTCTGGCACTGGCTCCGCCACCCCAACTACCCCATCCTCGCATTCCGTGGCATTGTCTTGGAATGCTGGCAGCTCTGGAGTCGTTGGCTACAACGTCTACGTCAGCTCGACTTCCGGCGGCCCGTACTCGAGGATCAATTCCGCAACACTGCTTGCCCCCGCCTACTTGGACTCCAGTGTTCAATCCGGACAGACCTACTACTTCGTGGTCACTTCCGTAAACTCCGCTAACCAGGAGAGCGCCTACTCCGCCGAAACTCAGGCCGTCATTCCCTAATTCAGCCCTGAAGCTCGCGCATTCTTAAGTCCGGCTTCAACGCGCACTCAATAACTTATCCACTCGCCCCGGCAGCTTTTCCGCCTCAAAAATCGGTGGCGAACACGTACGGCTCGTGCAAATAAACGCCGCTGCTTGCCTCAACTCCGGATACTGCACATCAGGATTCGGTAGCCGTCCGTCACGCACATCCCACCATTCGAGCCGTTTGTAATCGGACGGATAACGCAGCGCAGAGACAAAAAGGCTCTGCGCCGTGGGATCGTCCTTGTGACCCACCACCGTCAAGTGCAGCGGTTCGGAAGCAATCTCCAGATCGGCCAGTAACGGACTCGCCGAGGGTAGCCGCTCCACCACCGGTTTCGCCGCTACGTAACGCATCGCCTCTTTGCTCAGCGTTTCGTACTCTCCGTCTCCCGTGTAATGAAACAAGAGATTCGCGGTGCGCGCCACCATCACATTTTCGTCGCGCTGTGCATGCGGCTCATAAAAGTGATCTGTCGGCGCTTCCGAAGTAATAAATCCCGCGCCCTTCGCATCGCGGAAATTCTTGCCAATGAAACTCATCGCCTCTCGCGCGTGCGTCAGCCATTCCCGGTCGGCCGTAGCCCCGTAGAGCGACAGAAAAGCTCGCGCCATGGCCACCGTATCTCCCAGGTACGGCCCTGTGTGATCGGCCGCGCTGGCCGCCCCATGCCTGAACCCTCCGCCCGCCAGCGCGCGATTTGCCAGCACCCACCGCGTAGCCCGCACCGCCTCTTCCAGCGTGGCGCGATCCCCGGTCGCCGCGTACAGCGCCACCAGGCCATTAATCGCCCAGCCGTTTTCCCGCGCATAGATGTGCTTGTCCACGCGCGGGACGCCCAGTTTGCGCCGCTGGGCATCATTCAGCGCAAAATATTCCACGCCATGCTTCCCTTCCACCACGTCGGCATCCTGGCTCGTATAAAAAGCCCCTTCAGGGGAGGTCAAGAATGTCCGCAGGTAGCGTTGAATCTCCTGCGCGGCATGCAGGTACTGCGGATCATGCCACTGCGCATAGGCCAGCGAATAAACACGCAGATTCTCCGCCTGCATCTGCATGATTTTTTCAAAGTGCGGTGAGTTCCAATCCCCACCGGTTGAATATTGATAGACCCCTCCCCACGCTGGATCAAGCAGGTGTAGTTGCTCCGCCAGCGTTTGCCGCGCCATGTGTTCCGCTCGGGCATCGTGTTTCAACCGTGCCAGGTCCATCGCATATTCCACGGAATCCCAGTCCAGGAATTTCTGGTCCATGCCCCAGCTTCCGTGCTCCGCGTCATACCCGTTGAAGAAATTTTTGTTCAGTTCTTCGCGCAGTCCCACGCTCAATAGCGGCTCGCTTGGCAATTCCAGTTTGCCTTCCGGCTGCACCGATGGCCCCGGCGACGGATCGTCGATGATCGCTTGCAGCATCGAACTCATTTCATCCGGCGCCAGATAACCTTGCCGCTTGACGATCTCGTGCCCATCGCCGTCGAACACCACCGTCGCCGGCCAGCCGAAATCCTCGTAGCGATTCGACAAATCCGGCCGCGAATCCTGGTCCACTTTCAGCGTGATGTAATGCGCCTGCAACAAGGCGATCACCTGCGGATCGCTGTACGTATTCGTGTCCATCACATGGCACCAGTGGCACCACACCGCTTCCAGATCCAGCAACACAAATCGGTGGCTGCGCTTGGCCTCCGCAAATACCGTATCGGACCAGGGCCGCCAATCGAGACGCGCCACGTGCGCTGCCGCTTTGGGAGCCGGGTTTTGCCCCCACGCCCCAGTCGCCATGAGCGTCGCCATAAGCAACGTCATTCCTATGCTGAATGCTTTTCTTTTCATGAAATTCTCTTGGGAAGTGTTCTACTGTAAGTACGCCCTTTGGGCCCGATCGGATGTCCCCGCGTTCCTGACACTCCGCCCTTGGCTTTTGTTTTTATCGACGCACAAGAATATATTGACGTGGTGTCAACGTTGTCTGGCGTATGTTTTATGTTTGCTTGTTGGAGTGACCTCCGACACCGACGAATGGATTCCATTCAGCTAGGTTAAAGAGCAGCAGCACAAATCAGCATTGAGGCAATCTTATGGCCACCGCATCCGCAGTTGGTTCAGGTAAAACCGCAACCTCGCAGCAACCTTTATCCCCCGAAGAACTGCGCAAGACTCACGCCTATTGGCGCGCTGCGAATTACCTCTCCGTCGGCCAGATCTATCTCTATGCCAATCCCTTGCTGCGCGAACCCCTCGCGCTGAAGCACATCAAACCGCGCCTGCTCGGTCATTGGGGCACCACACCCGGCTTGAACTTTATCTATGTGCACATGAATCGGCTGATCAAACAACACGACCTCGATGTCGTGTACATCGCCGGCCCCGGCCACGGCGGTCCCGGACTTGTCGCCAACACCTACCTTGAAGGCACGTATAGCGAGTTTTATCCCGGCCTCCCGCAGACCGAAGACGGTATGCGCAAGCTCTTCAAACAGTTTTCTTTTCCCGGCGGAATTCCCAGCCACGTTGCGCCTGAAACTCCCGGCTCCATTCACGAAGGCGGTGAACTCGGCTACTCTCTCTCTCACGCCTACGGCGCCGCCTTCGACAATCCGAATCTGCTTCTCTGCTGCGTGGTGGGTGATGGCGAAGCCGAAACAGGAGCGCTTGCCACCGGCTGGCACTCCAACAAATTCCTAAATCCCGCGCGCGACGGTGCCGTTCTTCCCATCCTGCATTTAAACGGATACAAAATCGCCAACCCCACCATCCTCGCCCGCCTCAGCGACGCTACGCTCACGCAATTATTTTACGGCTACGGTTACAAACCGTATTTCATCGAAGGCCACGAGCCGGAGGTCATGCATCAGTTGATGGCTTCTACGCTGGACACCATTCTTCAGGAAATTCGCGATATCCAGGCCCATGCGCGCAGCGGCCAGTCCTCTGAAATGCCTGTGTGGCCCATGATCGTGCTGCGCACGCCCAAAGGTTGGACCGGTCCGAAAGTCGTGGACGGCAAGCCCGTGGAAAATACCTGGCGTGCCCACCAGGTGCCCGTCACCGATTTTGCCTCCCATCCGGATCACCTCAAAATCCTTGAAGATTGGATGAAGAGTTACAAGCCCGAGGAGCTCTTTGACGACTCCGGAAAGCTGCAAGCGGAATTCGCCGAGCTCGCTCCCAAGGGCAATCGCCGGATGGGAGCTAATCCTCACGCCAACGGCGGCCTCCTGCTCAAGTCGCTCAACATGCCCGACTTTCAAGAGTACGCCGTCACCTTTGCAAAGCCCGGCACCGAAACGAAAGAAGCTACCCGCATCCTGGGCAAGTTCTTGCGCGACGTGATGAAACTCAACATGGATGCCAAAAACTTCCGCGTGTTTGGTCCCGACGAGACCGCCTCTAACCGCCTGGAAGCTATCTACGAAGTCAGCGGCAAAGAGTTCATGGAGCCCACCCTCGATACCGACGAAAGCCTCTCCAAAACCGGCCGCGTCATGGAAGTTTTAAGCGAGCATGATTGCCAGGGCTGGCTGGAAGGTTATCTGCTCACCGGCCGTCATGGTCTCTTCTCCTGCTATGAAGCGTTCATCCACATCGTGGATTCCATGTTCAATCAGCACGCTAAATGGCTCAAGGTCACGCGCAACATCCCATGGCGCCGGCCCATCGCATCCTTGAACTACCTGCTCACTTCCCACGTCTGGCGCCAGGATCACAACGGATTCACCCACCAGGATCCCGGCTTCATCGATCACGTGGTCAACAAAAAAGCGGATGTTGTGCGCGTTTATCTGCCTCCCGACGCCAACACCTTGCTTTCTGTCGCGGATCACTGTTTGCGAAGCCTCAACTACGTGAACGTCATCGTGGCCGGCAAACAACCTGAACTGCAATGGCTCGATATGAAGTCCGCCGTCGAACACTGCACCGCGGGTGTAGGCATATGGCCGTGGGCTTCCAACGATCAGGGCAGCGTGCCGGATGTGGTCATGGCCTGCGCGGGAGATGTACCCACCCTCGAAACTCTGGCCGCCGTCGACCTCCTGCGCCAGCATTTTCCCGACCTTAAAATTCGGGTCGTAAACGTCGTCGATCTCATGACCTTGCAGCCTTCTTCCGAGCACCCCCACGGCCTGCCCGATCGCGAGTTCGATTCCATCTTCACCACCGACCGGCCCGTAATTTTTGCCTATCATGGTTATCCGGCGCTCATTCACCGTCTCACCTACCGCCGCGCCAATCACGACAATATGCACGTGCATGGCTATCGCGAGGAAGGCACCACCACCACGCCCTTCGATATGACCGTGTTGAATGAGCTCGACCGCTTCCACCTTGCCGGCGATGCCGCCGACCGCATTCCGCGGCTGCGTCCCATCAACGCCCATTTCAAACAGTTCCTGCGCAACCAGCTCGTCAACCACAAGAAATATATCTGCGAGCACGGCGACGACATCCCCGAAATTCGCGATTGGAAATGGCAGTACTGAGTGCCGGTCGAGTGAAAATTCTCGTTCTGAACTCCGGCTCCAGCAGCCAAAAATCCCGCCTCTACGAATTGGGTGATTTGCTGCCCGATTCTCCTCCGGCTCCACTCTGGCAGGGAGAAATCGGATGGCAGGAACAACGCGCCACGCTAAAAGTGTCCAATGCCGCCGGCGTAACTCAGAAAGAGGAAATGGACGTTGCCCATCGCGCCGAAGCCACTGCCCACCTCTTGCACGCGCTCACCTCCGGCAAAGCGAGCGCCCTCTCAGATAAATCGGAAATCGCTGCCGTCGGCCATCGCATCGTGAATGGCGGCCGCGACTACACTCAACCCACGGTCATCACGCCCGAAGTCAAAGCAGCCATCCAGCGCATGGCTGTTTTTGCGCCACTCCATAATCGTGTGGAGCTGGAAGGCATCGAGCTCATCGAAAAGGAATTCGGATCCGTTCCTCAGGTCGCCGTCTTTGACACTGCGTTTCACAGCAAATTGCCCGACTCAGCCGCCGTTTATCCTGGTCCCTATGAATGGTTCGAACAAGGCATTCGCCGCTTCGGCTTCCACGGTATCAATCATCAGTACTGCGCCGGGCGCGCCGCTCAACTCCTTGGCAAACCGCTCACTTCACTCAAGCTGGTAACCTGCCACCTCGGCAACGGCTGTTCTCTCGCCGCCATCCAAAACGGCTCTAGCATCGACACCACCATGGGCTTTACTCCGCTCGAGGGTTTGATGATGGGCACGCGCTCTGGCTCTGTCGATCCCGGCATCCTTACCTACCTGATGCGCGAAAAAAAATTGACCGGCCAGGCCCTCGATGATTTGCTCAACAAGAAATCTGGCTTGCTCGGAGTCTCCGGAATCTCCGGCGACATGCGCGAAATTGTCTCCGCCATGAAAAAGGGTCACCAGCGCGCAAAGCTGGCTTTCGATATTTTTATACATCGCCTGCAAACCGCCATCGGCGCCATGATCGCGGCTCTCGATGGCATCGATGTTTTGGTTTTCACCGCTGGCATCGGTGAAAATTCTTCGGAAGTCCGCGAGGCGGCCTGCGCCAATCTCCGTTTTCTGGGACTACAACTCGATCCCGCAAAAAACACCACTCCCCATCCTGATCAGGACATCGCCGCTGCCGCCTCAACGGTGCGCGCGCTGGTTATACGCGCCCAGGAAGACTGGGCCATCGCTCGCCAATGTTGGAAATCACTTCGCTAGCTCCGTGCCCCGGTAACATTTGAACATTCTCATTAAATTCCTCTAACCCAGTTCAACATTTCAGCAAGTCGCTTCATCACCGTCCTCCGACGCAATTCGCCGTGCCGCACGAAAATCCGCAACTTATTGACAATCTGCAAGTGACCACGCGCATAACGGTTTGTGACGTGGGTCACAGATTGCTTTTCGCCTGTACGCGATAGTGCCTTCACAGAGTACGGATGTGTTCGGGTCGTGCAGTCGAGATGGGAATGATCCTGAGGAGCTGACAAACGCGCCCCCGCTCCCGGGTCCCATCCTTTATGTTGCTCATTTGAGGAGAGTGAGATGCGAAATTCCACCGTTGCGCTTCCGGCCATTGCCAGGTCTTCGATCAAGATCTTCGGCCCAATATTCGTTGCGGTTTGGCTGTTGATTGCTCTTAAGCCCGACGCGCATGCAGTCCCCAGCTACGCTCGTCAGACCGGACTGCCATGCGCTTCTTGCCACTTCGCGCCGCCCGAGCTGACACCGTTCGGAAGGCAATTCAAGCTGGACGGCTACGTGATGACTACCAAGCCGGAAGTGTCCGATGACAAAAAACCTCACAATGCCGCTCTCCAGTTGCTCGAAGCATTTCCTCTCTCTGTAGTTTTTGATACTTCCTTTACGGAGACGAAGGCGCCCCAGCCCGGCGGCCAGAACGGTAATATCGAATTCCCGCAGGATGTCTCGCTCTTTCTCGCCGGAAAGTGGGCTAGCCACGTCGGCAGCTTCGCGCAGGTCACTTATGACAGTCAGGGCGATCATTTCAGTTGGGATAACACGGACATCCGCTACGCCAATAGCTCGCAGCTATTCGGAAAGTCCTTCAACTACGGAATCACCCTGAACAACAATCCCACTGTCGAAGATCTGTGGAACAGCACACCCGCCTGGGGATTCCCATTCACAGGTAGCGATGTCGCTCCCGGCCCGACCGCAGGCGCTTTGATCAATGGCGCACTCGCACAAGACGTGGCAGGTGTCGGTGCCTATACCATGTGGAATGAGCATATCTACCTTGCCGGAACCATCTATCGCTCCGAACATATCGGCGCACCGCAACCCAATCCTGGTACAGGCTTCCCTATCAACATTCGCGGTGTGGCGCCCTACTGGCGTGTCGCGTACCAAACCGTAACCACAAATAACTCCTTCGAAGTGGGCATGTACGGAATTCATGCCAAGAGCACGCCCAACGCCATCACCGGGCCCGAAGACAGCTTCACCGACTGGGCCGCCGACTTTCAGTACGATCGCACCGTTCCTCAACTCAAAAACGATGTCATTTCTTTCCGCGGAAGTTATATTCGTGAGAATCAATCTCTGGCCGCTACCTTCGCCTCCATGGGCGCCACATTCCCTCGCCATCATCTCAACACCGTACAAGGCAACGTCGAATATCACTACGGAACGAAACTTTCCGGAACAGTCGGGCTATTCGGCGTAAATGGAACACCCGATCCTCTCCTCTATCCGCAAGCGGCCGTTTCCGGCAGCGCCAACGGCGATCCACGCAGCGACGGCTACATCCTCAATCTTTCCTGGTGGCCTCAGCAGAACGTCGATCTGGCCGTACAGTACACTGGCTATCTGCGCTTCAATGGCTTGCAGACCAACTATGACGGCGCGGGAAGAAACGCCTCCTCTAACAACACCGTGTACCTCCTTGCGAGGTTTGTCTTCTGACCTCTGGGAGACGTTTTCTCGATGAAGCTTTATCATCTTTTGCTGAAACAAATTACAAAACCGCTATCGCGAATGCGTTACACTCTCCGCCAGAAGCGAGAAGCCACACCCAATAGGAGAATAGTAATGAATCAGCGTCTGCGATTTGCATCATCCGCGGTTTTGTTAGCCGCTGCCGCATTGACCATCCCCGCCTTGCTTCACGCCCAGGGCGATGCCGACAAAACCTTCAAGACCAATTGCGTTTTGTGTCACGCCGCGGATGGCAGTGGTAACACCTCGTCGGGCAAAGCCTTCAAAGTTCCGGATCTGCGGTCAGCCGACGTGCAAAAGATGTCTGATTCCCAGATTTCCGATGTCATCACTCAGGGTAAAAACAAGATGCCCGCCTTCGGAAAGAAGCTGAAGCCAGACAACATCAAGCAGTTGGTGGCCTTCATCCGAACGCTGCCAACAAAATAAAATTGTCCAGCAGTTAAGGCTCGCCACCTTAACTGCGTCGTACTGCCTGCAGGTGTGTCTAAAAGGGATTGGGGGAGCGTGTCGATGGTTTCGGGACCGTCAGAAGGCCTGCGCAATCAATCCGTCGCAACCGAACCGTCTCCCGAAGACCGCCGCTCTTTCCTTGGCGCGTTGATGGGCGTCGGTGCTGTGTTCATCGGCGGACTGCTTTCCGTGCCGCTCATTCGCTTTGCTCTTTTCCCGCTGATCCGCCGCACCACCGAATTGAAGAGCGCGCCGGTTGGCACCGTGAGCGAGTTCTCCTCGTTGACCGAACCCATCATGCGCACCATCCAGATCGAACAGATCGATGGCTGGCGCAAGACCATTTCCGAAAAAGCCGTCTACGTAACCAAAGACCAGCAGGGCCAGCTACGCGTGCTGACCTCCGTTTGCCCTCACCTGGGCTGCACCCTGCCTTGGAACAAAGACAAGAGTGAATTTATCTGTCCCTGTCATGGCGCGACCTTCACTCCTGACGGTTCTCGCGTCAGCGGTCCGTCGCTTCGCGGAATGGACACGCTGGAAACCTCCGTCCAGGATGGACAACTGTTGGTTCGCTTCCAATACTTCCGCCAGTTGGTCGCGAACAAAGAAGTCATCGGCTAAGAGAGAGGATTTGTACACGGATGCATCAAACCGAAAAAACTGCCGCTGACACTTCCGCAGGCAGCCAAACTGGCCTATGGGGATGGCTGAATCGCCGCACCGGCCTCGATGCGCTTCTCCGCACTGCTTTATACGAGCCGATTCCCGGCGGCGCCCGTTTCGCCTACATTTTTGGCTCGGGTCTCTTGTTCATTTTTATTTCCCAGGTAATCACCGGAATTTTTCTCGCGCTGTACTACGTGCCGTCCGCCGATCACGCCCACACCACCGTTTCTTACATCACTAAGGCAGTCACTGCCGGATCTTTCCTGCGCAGCCTGCACGCCTATGGCTCCAGCGCCATGGTCATCGTATTGCTCCTGCATCTCTCCCAAACCTATATCCATGGCGCGTACAAAGGCCGCCGCGAGTTGTTGTGGCTTTCCGGTTGCGTGCTTTTCGCCCTCGTAATGGGCATGGCTTTCACCGGTTATTTGCTGCCGTGGGACCAGCGCGCCTATTTTGCTACCGCTGTCGGCACTAACGCTGCCAGCGAAGTTCCGCTCATCGGCGAAACTCTGAAGCGCATGATGCGCGGCGGCACCGAAATGGGCACGCTGACGATTTCGCGCTTTTTCGTTGCTCACGTTTTCTTCATCCCCGCATGCATTTTTTCTCTGGTCGCCTCTCACATCTTTTTATTCCGCAAAGCCGGAGCCGCTGGGCCCGCTGACGAAGATCCATACGAACCAAAACAAAAGCCCGAGCTTTTTTATCCGCGGCAGGTCCTGATGGATCTTTCCCTCACCGCCCTGCTGATCGTCGGCCTCGGGTCCTTGTGCTTTTTTATGCCTATGCAGTTGGGCCCTTCCGCCAATCCCGCTGACGCGCAGTACATTCCGCGCCCGGAGTGGTATTACCTGCCAATTTTTCAGTGGCTGAAATACTGGCACGGAGCCGCTTCGGTGGTCGGCATCCTCGTGATTCCCGGCCTTCTGGTTCTCGCGATCATCGCGCTACCCTTTTTGGATCGCAGTATCGAGCGTCGTCCCTGGAAGCGCCCCATCGCCATGGGTTCCTACGCCTTCGTCATGTTCATCCTGGTAGGCCTGAGTTTGCGCAGCCAGTATGTCGACAAACACGATCCCGGTATCGCTCAACAACTTGCCAAACAAAAAGCCGAAGAAAACGAGTACATGCACAAACCCTTCGAGCCGGAGCTCTCTAGCGCATCCCTCGCCGCGGCGAACACCGCGTTAGCCGATCCGCTGGCCGCCAAAGGTAAAACTATTTTCGAAGCGCAATCCTGCAACGCGTGTCATGGAGATGGTGGTGTAGGTACCGCTGCTGCGCCGGCCCTTGTGGGCATTAGCGCAAAACTTACGCCGGACCAGCTTGCGGCACTCTTCAAGCATCCCACCGCTAAGATGACCGCCGGAGGAATGCCTCCGGTCGATCTTCCGCCCGACGATTTGAAAGCGCTGATCGCTTACGTGGAAAGTCTGAAGTAGCGAATCTGAATTAGCAGGTCTTACGTAGCTTGTACTTCTGCGAGCCCGCCCGAATGCTGCCGGCGGCGTTCCAGAAACTCCATATACTCGGCCATCCCCGCTCCGGTCTTCGACGAAACTTTTAAAATCTGCATACCCGGTCTCACCGCTTCAATGTTGCGCCTCGCGGCCTCTTCGTCAAATTCCACCGCCACGGCCAGATCCATCTTGGTAATCACTGCCACGTCCGCGCTATTGAAAATCGTCGGATACTTCAGCGGTTTGTCCTCTCCCTCCGACACCGAAAGCAGCACCAGCCGCAAATCTTCGCCTAAATCATACGAAGATGGACACACCAGGTTTCCCACATTCTCCAAAAAAAGAAAATCCAGCTTCCCAACATCCCAGCCATCCAGCGCCTTCTGAATCATTCCTGCTTCGAGATGGCAAAGTGTGCCGGTCGTAATTTGTTTCACGGGAGCGCCGCTGCGCGCCAGCCGCTCCGCGTCATTTTCCGTTGCCAGGTCGCCCACCAGTGCCGCCACGCGGTATCGCGAACGAAGCAGCGTCAGCGTTTTTTCCAGAAAAGCCGTTTTGCCGGAGCCCGGACTTGAAACGAGGCTCACCGCCAGTATTTCTTCATCGCGGAATCGTTCTCGCAGCGCTCGCGCGATCACATCATTCTGCTTCAACACATTTTTTCTGACTTCCACCATCCGCGGTTCGGGATTCATTCTTTAATCTCCAGCGCAAATACTTCCAGCTCTTTGCCTCGCACCACATTTCCACTCGGCGTGCCACAGTCGGCGCAGCAAAAATACTGAATCGAATGCACCGGCCGCTCCATCTGGCACTTCGCACAATAAATCTCCACCGGAATCTCTTCGATCACCAGCCGCGAACCTTCCAGCACCGTCGTCTCACACGCCATCTCGTACGATGAAAGCAACACGTCTTTCACCACGCCGGACAATAGCCCCAGCCGCAGATGCACCGCCTGAATTTGCACGTTGCCGCGCGCTTCCGCTTCTTCCTGCGCCATTTCCACAATGCTCATCGCGATCGACAATTCATGCATGCGCAAGCCCCGCTTCCGCTTCGCTCCATCGGCGTCCACTCCTGCAATTCGCCGTCATGCCGCGCGCTCCACAGAGCTGGAATCTTCCTCATCCGACGTTCCAAACACCTCAGGCATATCGAATGCCGCTAGTGCCGCCTGTCCCAGGCTGATCCCGCCATCGTTTGTAGGCACGCAATGATTGGTCCAGATCTCCAACGATTCGCCGGCCAGCAGAACTTTCAAATCGCTCAGTAGCATTTCGTTCTGAAACACGCCGCCGGAAAACACCACCGTGTCCGCGCCGTGCGTCGAGCAAAGTTGCAGCAACGCATCCCTCACTCCCTCGCTGATTCCCCGATGAAAAGCTCGCGCAATCTCCTGCACGTCCCGGCCGCGCAGCCGGTCGCGAATGACCCCTTCCAGCAACGGACGAAAATCCAATTCGCCATTCTGAAACGGAAACGCATAGCCCTCCACGTCCCTGGAAGTTCGCGCGAGACGCTCCAGCCACATCGCCGCCTGTCCCTCGAACGTTGTCTCTCGCATAAATCCCACCAGCGCCGCCGCCGTGTCGAACAGCCGCCCCATCGACGTCGTGGCAAAACTACGCAACTTTTTGCGTACTAATTGCAAAGCGTCGCGATACCTTGACGAAAATAAAAACGGCTCCGCCATTAAATCTGGCAAATCCGTAAACCCTTCCAGGAAACCCGCAGCCGCCTGCACCGGGAACCCCGCTGCGGCATCTCCGCCGGGCAGCATCGCGGTGCGCAAATGCGCCACACGCTCAAATCCCGCGCTCACGCTGCCGGAAAAAATCTCTCCTCCCCAGATCGTGCCGTCGTCGCCATAGCCTGTTCCGTCGAAGCTGACTCCCATCACTCGCTTATCCCACGCCCCGCGTTCTGCAATCACTGAAGCGATGTGCGCCCGATGATGTTGCACTGCTCGCTTCTCCGAAGCTTCTAGTTCCAGCGCATGCAACGTTGAAGCGTATTGCGGGTGTTCGTCGTGCGCGACCAGTAACTTTTCCGACTGTATCTCATACATCTCCAGCAAATCCCGAATCGTTTCTTGAAACGCGCGAAACGCCTCGTAGTGGTCCAGGTCCCCGAGGTGCTGGCTCACAAATGCCTGACCTTCAACCACCAGCGTGATGCTGTTTTTCAGGTCCGCGCCTAAAGCCAGGATCGGCCGCTCCACGGGAAAATTTGCCGCAGCGCTTGGCGCATATCCTCGTGCGCGCCTCAGAATCGCCGGTCCAAAAACTCCGGGACGCACCACCGAATCATCCACGCGCCGCGCGATGGGTCGCTCACCTATCAAAAACCCGTCAGCGATTTCACCAAGCTGCTGCATCGCTTCATCATCCTCATAAGCAATCGGCTCGCTCGAGCGATTCGCGCTGGTCATCACCAGAATCTCCGGCGCGCCTGCGTCAAACAGCAAATGGTGCATCGGCGTGTACGGCAGCATCACTCCAAGCTCGTCATTTTCCGGCGCAACTTCCGGTAACTCCACCTTCGCGCGCGCCACCACAATCGGTCGCGCCATCGAACTCATCAATGTCTCTGCCTCGGGATTCAGCTCCGCCAGCCGGTGCGCCGCGTCAACATCACTCACCATCAACGCAAATGGTTTTTCCTTCCGATATTTCCGTGTCCGCAACGCCGCCACCGCTTCAACGTTTCTCGCATCGCACACCAGGTGATACCCGCCTAATCCCTTTATCGCCAGTATTTGTCCTTCTCGCAGTCGATCCGCCGCCGCTCGCACCACTTCCGCGTCGCCGCGAATAATCTCGTCACCCGACTGAAAATAATAATGTGGCCCGCATTTAGGGCACGCCACCGGCTGCGCATGAAAGCGTCTGTTGGCGGGGTCCTCGTACTCCCCTGCGCAATAGCTGTCCAGCGGCCACTGAGCCATCGTGGTGTTGGCGCGGTCATACGGTAAGCTGCGAATCACCGTGTAGCGCGGCCCGCAGTTGGTGCAATTGATATACGGATATAAATAGCGCCGGTTTCTCGTATCGAAAAGTTCCCGCAGGCACGCCTCGCAAACTGGCAGGTCCGGCGAGATGCGCACTGTCGGTTTAGACTCGTGCTTGCTGGTCAAAATCAGAAATTCGCGAAAACCGGTGGCTTCCACCGGCAGCACTCGTACCGTTACGATCGACGCCGCAGCGGGTGGCTGCGCTTTCAGTTCATCAAGAAACGCCTGCAGCAGCTGCTCTTCGCCTTCCAGGTGTATCTCCACGCCTTCTTCCGCGTTCAGCACCCAGCCCGTCAATCCGTTCGCACGCGCCAGCCGGTAAACGAATGGACGAAATCCCACCCCCTGCACCACGCCGCGAATCTTGATGGAGTACGCACTCGCCATAAATTTACTTCGCGGCCACCACGCAGCCGCGCCCTTGCCATCCCACCTTTACAATCTTTCCGTCTTCCACAAGTATCGGCACGGTGTAAGGTGCCGGTGCCATCGATCGCATCCGCGCACGCGCCTCTTCATCGGCTTCCACGTCGAATTCCACAAATTCCTTGCCCGACCATTCCAGCCACTCGCGCATTTCGCTTGTATAAGGACAGCTCGCCGTTCCATACAACTCCCGCTTAGCCATTTGCGGTACCTTCCATAGCTTCGCGCAAAATATGGTAAATCGACGCTTGCACTTCCTGGATTCGCGGAATGTAATCCGACCGCACAATCAGCGGAAAATCCGCCAACCCTCGCCGCACGATTTCTCCGCCGTCATATCCCAGCAAACCAACCGTGAGCATTTCGCGCTTTCGCGCTTCCTCCAGCGCTGCCACGATGTTTCGCGATCCCCCGCTCGTCGATATCGCCACCGCCACATCGTTTGGCTGCGCCTGCGCGATCAGTTGCCGCAAAAATACCAGCTCAACGCCCACATCATTCGCAATCGCGGAAATATTTGCCGGCTCCATGGAAAGCGACACCGCCGGGATCGGCTTCATGCCTCGCGGCGGCATCACACAATCCAACGCCCAATCATTCGCGTCTGTGGCCGAACCTCCGTTGCCAAAGAGAATCAGTTTGCCGCCGCCTTCAATTCTTTCCTTCATCGCCACAGCCGCTTCGCCGATTTTTTCGGATTCCTCGTGCGCCACGCGTTCTCGTAGTAGCGCATCATCCCGCACTTTCATCTGGATGGACGCCGCCACTTCCGAAATCACATCCACAGTTTCTTGTTTGTCCTTCCCCAGAAACGGATACAAAAATCCCGCGTCGCCGACTTCATGACCCATTTGGTGATGGTCGAAGAAAACGTGCACCGTCTCCCACAGCGTGTGATACAGAATCTCGATCATTTCCTGATGAACAAAAGGATCGTGCGTGTCCGGCGCAACGAAATAAGAACCCTGCAAGCCCGGCAGCGCAAACGTCATCGCCTGTCGTTTTCGCGCTGCCTCCAACGCCGCCCACACTTCCGGATCGCCTTCCGGCGGGCCGAAGCCCATCACCATATCGTCGGGATGTACCAGAGTTTCCAGCCACGGCCGGAACAGCAGCGAAAGATCGAGCGCAGGTAGCGCCCGCTTGCCCACAATCACGGGATGCACAAACTCAACGGACACGTGTTGCGCGTCAGTAGCGTACGGTCCACGCCCAAACGCCAGCAACCGGCCGCCGCGAAGGAACCGCTCGGACATTTCACGGCAGGCTACCGCCAGCCCATGCGCTTCTTTTGCAAAAAACTTTTCGAACAGGACGTTCCGCGCCAGTAGCTTCTGCTCGATTTGCGTTCCCGACGTTCCCAATTGGCACCGCGTGGCCATAACTTTTCCTAGCAAATTCGAGGCAATGGATCACCAACCAGCATATCCACCAGCCGCGTCCCTCCGTACAGCGTCGTAACAAGTACAGCGCTTTCCGGCTCCCCGCGCACCTCGCCGATCATCTCCGCTTCGGCGCCGCCGGGTGCGGCGCGCAGTGCGCGGAGCGCTGCCTCCGCGTGGTCAGCCGATACAATCGCCAGAAATTGGCCTTCGTTCGCGATGTGCAACGGGTCCAGCCCCAATAATTCACACGCGCCGCGTACCGCATCCCGCACCGGAATTTTCTCTTCGAATAAAACAATTCCAAGTCCGCAGTCGCGCGCCAGTTCATTCAGCGAAGTCGCTACGCCGCCCCGCGTAGGATCGCGCATCCATCGCACACCCGCGCCTGCTTCGCGCACCAGGGCCTGCACCAGCGGCAGCACCGCGCGTGTATCCGAGCGCAAGTCCGCTTCCAGATCGAGTTCCCCACGCGCCAGCAAAATCGTAATGCCGTGGTCTCCAATCGGTCCCGAGAGCAACACCTTGTCTCCCGCCTTCACCGATTTGGCCGAAATTTCCACGCCGGGAATCAGTCGTCCAATTCCAGTGGTCGTGATATACATGCGGTCCGCTTTTCCATGCTCCACAACTTTCGTGTCGCCGCCCGCGATGATCACGCCCGCTTGCTGCGCCGCCTTGCCCATCGCGCGAACTTCCGCCTCCAGAATGTCCGTGGGCAGCCCTGCTTCCAGCACAAACGTCACTACGATGGCTTCTGCCTTCGCGCCCGAAACCGCCAGATCATTCACCGTGCCATTAATGGCCAGTTCCCCGATGGACCCGCCCGGAAAGCTGAGCGGCTTGACCACAAAACTATCCGTGGTCATCGCTATTTTCGTTCCATTGATTTGAATGTGTGCGGCATCCCCGAGAGGCCCGGATGCCGAACCGAACAGCAGCGGAGCGAACAATCCTTCCACTAGTCTTCGGCTTGCTTTGCCGCCAGCGCCGTGCGCCATCTCGATCTGCGGTTCGCGGAACCTGATCTTACCGGCAAAGTCTTCCATGATTTTTGTTTCGCTCACACTACGCTGGCAAGGCTGGCGTTGGCGTTGGAAATCGTAACCGGCTTGCGGTGCTCATAATTGTAAAACGCCGCGCAGGACCCTTCCGACGAAACCATCAGTGCTCCGATAGGACTCTCCGGTGTGCATTCCCGCCCAAACAATTTGCACTGCGCTGGCTTCAACACGCCCTTCAACACTTCTCCGCACTGCGCTGCTTTTGGATCCGTGATGCGTATTCCCGGAACGTTGAAGCGCCTCTCCGCATCCCACTGCGCGTACGAATCGCGAATACGCAGCGCCGATTGCGAGATGAAGCCCAGGCCTCGCCACTCGAAGTACGGCCGCAGTTGAAACACTTCGTTCATCGCCTTTAACGCCGCGCGATTCCCTTCCCACGGAACCACTCGTTTGTACTGATTCTCTACCTTCGCTTCCCCATCTCGTAATTGCCGCAGCAGCATCATGATCGACTGCAGTAAATCCAGCGGCTCGAATCCGCACACCACGATAGGCTTCGCTTCGTCCGCGCAGATCCATTCGTACGGACGGCATCCAATCACCGTCGAACAATGCCCCGGCCCGATAAATCCGTCCAGCCGCATGTCCGGCGAATCCAGAATCGCCCGAATCGCGGGAATAATCGTCACGTGATTGCAGAACACCGAAAAATTTGGCAGTCCTTCCGCTTTGGCCCGCTGCAACGTTAGTGCTGTCGACGGCGCGGTAGTCTCGAATCCAATTGCAAAAAACATGATGTGCTTCTCGGGATTTGCCTTGGCCAGCTTGATCGCATCTGTGGGCGAATATACGATGCGCACATCCATCCCCCGCGCTTTATGCTCTAGCGGGCTTCCGTGCGCTCCCGGTACGCGCATCATGTCCCCAAACGCCGCAAAAATAACATCCGGCTGCGCGGCGATCGACAATCCGTCGTCAATGCGCCCCATCGGCAACACGCACACCGGGCAACCCGGCCCGTGAATCAGATCGATATTCTTGGGTAACACATCATTCAGCCCGAATCGATAGATCGCGTGCGTGTGCCCGCCGCACACTTCCATAATGCGGTAGTGCCGGTTCGGGTCCGTCAGACGGCGGATTTCTTCCGCCGTCTTCATAATCAGTTCTGGATCTCGGAATTCATCTACGAATTTCATGATTGGTCTCTGTACTTAAATGATTCGTTTTTCTTCCACGTCTTCCAATCCGTAACCCCGGACTTCTTCCATCGCCGCGTCGCTTTCCCCCAGCATATGCAGCGTTTGCATTTGATCCAATGCTTCCGCCTCGCTGATTTTGCTCATCGCAAAGCCCACGTGAATCAGTACCCAGTCGCCCGGCACTGGCTTGTCTTCCTGCAGTAATCCCAAATCCACTCTTCGCCGCACTCCCATCACATCCACCAGCGCGGAGTGTGTAGCGTCGGACGTAATTTCCATAATCTTCCCTGGTATTGCTAAACACATTCTGCATCCTCCCGTCGCTTCCACATTTGCGTCATCGCTTCGCATCGCCCACCCGCCGCCCTCTTCGCGCCTACTGATCCTTGCCCGCGGTGATGTCGAACGAAAACCTCAACTCATCCTTAACCTTTAGCGCTCCGCCGGCCACCGAGACTAGCTTGATATTGAAATCCGTCTGCTTCACCGTGAATTCCCCGTACGCTCGCACGCTATCTTCACCCGGCACTACCTGCGCCGAAATCGTCTGCCGCTTCGTTACCCCGTGCAGAAATAAATCCCCATCAAGCTTCAGCACGTACAGCGCGTCGCCCAGTTTCATGCCCGATACCTGCCTGCTCTCAAACGCTATCGCAGGGTACCGCCCTACTTCCAGAACCTGCTCCTTCATCGTCTGCGTAATTTCCGCGCGGTCCTTGTCGATGTCCTCGTTTTGCACTTCCAACGAATCTGCCGTGATGGAGATGCCCACCGACGCCTCGGTGATTGCCTCGGGCGCAAAATTTACTTCGCCGGAAAAATCGCGGATACCGATCACCGGGTTATGACCAAAGCCCGACAGCAGTCCCCCCGCAAAAGCGCGCACGGTGAAGCGGCTCTTCGTCGGGTCGATCGTGTAATGCACGGCTGCTGTCTCCGGCGGCACTTTTCCTCCAGGCTAAGCCTGTTTAACTCCCTGCTCCGGCAAATCACATGGAGCGCAGTTTGAAATAGCGCTCCACGTCCGGAATAAGATTATTCAGCACGCCCCCAATCGGGCTGTTCTCCACGTACCGCCGCACCGCTGGATTAGACAGAATCATTCCCGCTCCAACCACCACCAGCGCCACACCGCCCAGCATCATGATCGTGTCTCGCTCCGTATGTCCCTCGTGCCTGCTCAATATCTCGATCGCCATGAGTTTTCCTCTCTCACTTCGATTTTTTATGCGCTCGCGCTCGCTCGTAACGGCCATTCGCCCTTGAGAATTCTTGCCACCAGTGACTCTGTCAACTGCACCGCCCGGTCCACCGCTTCTTCCACAACCTCGCTCAAGCCCATTTGTCCTTCGTCTGTTCCCAGCGTCGAAGGCTCGCAACCCACTAATAAAATTTTCTGCAGCGGCGCTCCCATGGACTTGGCCATACCCAACACCGTCATCGGATTCATGGAGTGCGCGTCGACGGCCACCTGCGAATTGCTCGGCGCATCCAGCGCACTTAAATTCGGTTCGACGATGTACAGCGTTCCCGGCGCATCGCCTCGTGAGCACGCATCGATCAGAATCGTCACTTCCGGCCCATCCATCAGGGCATACGCCAGATCCAGTCCGCGAATCCCGTAGTCCACCACGCGCACACCTTCGGGAAATGTGCGATTCGATAAACGTGTAGCTACTTCCACGCCGAAGCCGTCATCTCCTAAAAAAATATTTCCAATCCCCGCCACCAGTATCGTCGGAACCGACGCCTTTGCCGGCGCCACCGTTTCACCCGGTCCTAACGGCTCCACTTCCTCCGGAAAAAAGAAAAAACGATGCCCAGGCTGGCGCATCATTCCGATGTCTCGCCCGGGATCGTCATCGGCTACCACGCAAATGTGAAACTTGCCTTCATAATCTTGTTCGATCGACTCAATCACCGCCGTCTTGCCCGCCAGCGCCATGTCAAAAATGTCCGCGCGTTTCCCGGGATGCAGCCGCACCCGGTCGCCCGCCTTCACTTCCACTCCACCGATTCGTAGCGTCTCTTGCGGGGACTTGTCTTCCAACAATTTCCACTCCCACTCGTTCATTGCTGATCCTCTGCGCTTGGTTTCCGCTGCATGCCGCGTACCGCTCCGTGCAACTTCAAAAATTCCTCTTCGGGTAATGCTTCTGTGCGCTCCAATATCTGACGCGCTCGCGCGTCCCCTTCGCGCATCTCCCGCTTTTCCTCATCCGTCAGCGTGAGAATCCGCAAAGCCAGAATCTCGTCGATTTCCGTGCCGTCAAACAAATCGCCCGCGCTCTCAGGCGCAATCTGCGGGTAGTCATAAAGAATAATGGGCGAGGAAAGCATCGCGCCGTGCTGTCCCTGTTCCCCGACTAGCACCGGCCAGGTGCCCACGTTTTTGCACTGCGACGCCGCTTCCACAAACTCTTCCGGCGTCTCCAGAAGCGAAACGAACTCTCCCTGCTCAACGTTCAAAACGCTGTGCGCAGAAAGCAATGCCTGCATCAACGCGCGATCCCGGTGGCCATCTTCAGCAGCGCGCATCACCGTTTCGTTCGCGACGGTCAACGTAATCTTGTACAGCCCTTCTCGCAGCTTCGTCGCCGATAAACTCGCTTGCCCCACGATGCCTCTTTGCTTTCGCACGATTATTCCCGCGATCAGCCCATCCGGGTGCAGCACTTCTTCGTTCGCTCTGCTGGGTGACAATGTAAACGACTGCGTCAGCGGCTCAGCTTCCAGTTCCGCCACCGTGCGCGCGTCCAACTTCACATCGCGTTCGCTGGCTTCCTGCCACTCTTGGGGCCGCGGCTCGCCGGTCCTCGCATCCTGCGTTGTGCGATATTTCGGCTCGACATTCTCCGCCAGCGTCGTTACCGGCGGATCGAATTCGCCCACCACCCGCGAAATCGCTTGCAAAAATCGCACTTTCACGTTGATTCTTGTCTCGCCTGTCCCGCTGATGAGACATTCCGTCTGCGAACGGCAAGGGTCCGTTCCCTTTTGTAGCTCACTGTAGTTCTTCGGATACAGCACCCCAAAATTCCAGCGCTGCTTGTTCTTCACCGAAGATGCTCGATAGGGATACAGCATGTACCCCTCATACAGAACCGCATTGGCGATTTCTTCTAACATTTTCGCGTTCATGTTCGCACCGGCTCATCTGCATTCGTCAACACGCGTTCAATCACTTCTTCCCAGGTAGGAATCCCGTTGCGCACCTTGTACTCGTACAATTTTGCAAAAGCGTCTCGTCGCAAACACAGCCACGCGGTATTCGGATAATACTCATCAATGACCTGTTTCCATACCTTTAACGGCAGTTTAAATTTCGCTTCCTTCTCCCACGAAATCGGCGCGACTTGCAGTCCCTCTTCGCCCTGGTAAAACACGGTTCCGCTGAATTGAAAATTCAACGGCAGTTCGCCTTCCGTCAACCCGTGAAAATACTTCGTCGCGCCCACGCTGAAATCAAATGTGCACGGCACCGGAATCTCAACCACCGTCTCCTTCTTGAACGCCGGGATGTTCACCGCCACGTGCGTCCACAGCATGTTCTTCAGCGTCTGCGCCCAGCGTTCCGGCGGCCCAAACAAATCTTGTAATCCCGCTTGCTCTTGCGGCGAATAATGCCGCCTCGTCACTTCAATCTGGATTTGCGCGCGCAGCAACACCGAGTGAATCTGCTCTTCACTTTTCGCGTTGGTTGCCCGCAACCGAAAGGACACCGATGGCACCGCCGCATACGAAACCGCCGCTACACTTTCGATGCGGAAATCCAGGTCAGGCATGCGTTTCCTCACCGGCCCCATCGGCCAACGACTGGCTGACCACGCCCGCTTTACTCTTCAGTTCTGCAAAATACTTCTCCACTTCGCGCCACACTTCCGTGCCGCCAGAGAGCCCTCGCCAGTGCATCCGGATTAACCCCACCAGCCTGTAGCACTCATCAATGGGCACGATGTAAAACTCCGGCGCAACTCCGCGCGCCGCGCCAATCCGGTTCACCAGCAAAGCTTCCACATCTGCTTGCATGTGCTGCAGTGCCGGATTTTCTTGCGTCACATAATTCCAGGTATCCAGCGCCAGCAGCGATTCCGTCGCGCCCGCCGGACTCGGATAATACGCCACCACTTTCGCGTGCGGAGTGCTGTAGTACAGGAAAGCCATTTCGATGGGGATCATCAGGCTATCCCACTGCCCGTCGCTCATGCGGAAGTCGCTCAGAAGGCGCACGTCGCGCGGCACGCGCTTGAACTTCAAATCGCTGCTTGCGCTGAATAGAATCGCGCAGGCGTCGCACGCGCAGATTAATTTTCGAGTAGCCGGCTCGAGCAGGTGCGAATGCTCAGCGCCCAGCTCGCGGCTGCACATCTCGCAGGTTTCCACATTGGTTTTACGCTTCCGCGCGAACTGGCGAAGCGTTGCGAACGACGCGTCCGGAATCGTGTTCGAAGAAGACACTGTTTGCCGCCCCGCTAGTTTCGGACTTCTATGCGCTCTCTTGCAGCGATGGCGTTGCCGGCGGGCTGCCCGGAGCGAGACTGGTCAGTGGGACGAATCCGGCAGTCGCCGCGTTGTTCTCGACAAAGCCTTCCATCACTATTCCTGTGATGTCCGGAGCGGCTTCAAAGATAGCCTGCTCCACGGACTGTTTTAACGCCGCGGCTGTCGATTGGCAACCGCCACTTTTGCTTTCCATCCGCAGCGTCACCGTTCCCGCGTCATCGATACTGACAAAGTTCACGCTGCCGCCGTTCGACCGCATGTACGGCCGGCTCTTCTCCAGCGCTTCCAGGACCCTGGTTTTCACATCGACCGGGTGCAAACCATACAACAGCAGCACGCTTTTCACCACCTCATCGCGCGCAAAGCTGTCAACAATCGATTTAGCGGCCACTCCGCTCTTGTTGACCACCTCCATCATGCGCTCCAGGCAGGCCCCATGCAGCGTCATCAGCGCCTGCACGAGTTCCTTTGCGTTCGCACGCGGGACTGGGTCGTGCGCATCCTCCAACGCGCGCACCATCTTGTCGATCAAAGCGATCTGGCTCTCAACTTCTTTTTGTTGTGACATTCCGGCCTTCCCTAGCGGATTTCGGAGCGGTGAGGACGGAAGGGTCAGCAGTTTCCGTCCTCACCTGGGGCACTACGTCCGTTCTTCCTTCTAGGGTTGAAGACCAAACATCGGCGAGTGGTGGGTCTCCAGCGTTTTGCCTTCGCCGAGATACATGTGCACACCGCATGGCAGGCACGGGTCAAAGCTTCGCACTGTTCTCATGATGTCGATGCCCTTGAACTTATCCGGTCCATTCTCTTCAAAGATTGGCGTGTTCTGCACCGCATCCTCATAAGGTCCGGGCGTTCCATAAATGTCCCGCGGGTTCGCGTTCCACGGCGTCGGCGGATACGGATGGTAATTTGCAATTTTCCCGTCCCGAATCACCACGTGATGCGATAACACTCCGCGTACTGCCTCATGGAACCCGCAACCGATCGCGTTCTCCGGCACCTTGAAGTCCGACCAGGTCTTGGTGCATCCCTTATGTACTTCTGCCAGCGCTTGTTCCGCGAAGTGCAGCGCTGCGCATGCCGCATACACTTGGAAGTACGTCCGCGCCCGGTCTCGCTCGATCGCATTGCTCCAGTTGGGAATCTTCCACTCGAACTCCACTTCCGGCAAAGCCATCGTCTTCGGCAAGTACATCTTTACGCTGTGACCCGTCGATTTGATATACCCAATATCCACCAGTCCAGCCAGCGCCGTAGACCACAGCCGCGCAATCGGTCCGCCGCCCGTATCCAGCGCCAGATGATCGCCAGTTCGCTTGTCGAGCCACCTCGGGGACATCACCCACGTGTACTTGTCTTTGAAATCCCGCTTCTGCGGCCGCGGTATGGTGGTCTGGTTCCAGGGATGGTTCTGATCCACGGGATTTCCCAGCGGATCGTGCTTCACAAACGTTTCGCCCTTT
>Ga0182024_10006307_pt1 | contig 26109 bp, 25 predicted proteins | sample P32metaG_FD_120480 | JGI IMG/M metagenome (GOLD analysis project Ga0182024, IMG submission 120480) | Permafrost microbial communities from Stordalen Mire, Sweden - P3-2 metaG (Illumina Assembly) | ecosystem: Environmental > Terrestrial > Soil > Wetlands > Permafrost | place: Sweden: Stordalen... | reverse complement strand
TGGGACTCCCTCGGGACACGATGTCGAGTTTCATCTCTACTCGTGGCTCGAGGTTCTTTCGCAGTGGAAGCACGGCATTTTTTATCCACGCTGGGCCGCGCTGGCGCACTTCGCCTATGGCGAACCGCGATTTGTGTTCTATCCGCCTGCTTCGTGGACGCTCGGTGCCTTGCTCAGCGCGATCTTTCCCTGGACCGTCGCGGCCAGTATGTACATATGGATCGTGCTGGTAGCGGCGGGTGTGTCGATGTTCGTGCTGGCGCGGCGATGGCTCGACCGCCGCGACGCGATCTTCGCCGCAGTGCTTTATGCTGCCAATCCTTACCATCTGGTAATTGTGTACTGGCGCAGCGCGTTCGCTGAATTGCTGGCGAGTTGCCTGGTGCCGCTGTTGCTGCTGTGCGTGCTGAAGGCTGTGGACGAGGGCCGGCGGGCGATCGTGCCTCTGGCGCTGGTGCTGGCGGCGGCGTGGCTGTCGAATGCTCCGGCAGCGGTCATGGTTCACTACTCGCTCGCTCTGCTGCTGGTGTATTTCGCGTGGCGGCAGCGGTCTCCCCGCCTGCTTTTCGTTGGAGCGACAGCCGTCGCGCTAGGGGCATTGTTGTCGGCGTTCTATCTGTTGCCGGCGATCTACGAACAGCGCTGGATCAATATTGCCCAGGCTGTGTCGGCGGGATCGCGTCCACCAGACAATTTTCTGTTCATTCATACCGCGGATGCCGATCATGACAACTTCAACCGCATCATCACGTGGGTTGCGGTTTTGGAGATGGCGGTAGTTTTCGCCGCGACGTGGATCAGTAGGCGCTGGCGTGAAACTCAGCGCGAACTGTGGACTGCACTGCTCGGTTGGGCGGTAGCTTGCAGCGTGCTCATGTTTCCGGTGTCGGCTGTGCTGTGGAGAGTTTTGCCGAAGATGCAGTTTATGCAGTTCCCCTGGCGCTGGCTGCTGTGCCTGAGCATGATCTTTTCGATATTCGTTGCGTCGGCAATGCGGCGCTGGTGGTGGCGCGGCGCGGTGTGTGCGCTCTCGATCCTGGTGATCGCGATGGCGTGGCATCGCATCCAGCCGCCGTGGTGGGACAACGCGGGCGATCTGCGCGAGATGCAGGACAACATGGAGGAGCGCGTCGGCTACGAAGGGACCGACGAGTACACGCCGGCGGGAGCCAATCCTGAAGCCATTAGCAAAGACGCCCGCAACGTAACTGTGGACGGCCCGGCGCACGCGGCGATTCGCGTTTCTCGCTGGGACCCCGAGTCGAAGACGTTTACGGCGGAGATGTCCGCGCCCGATCAGTTAGCGCTGCGTTTGTTTCGCTATCCGGCGTGGCAGGCGGAAGTGAACGGCCGCGTGGTACAGACCGCAGGCTCAGAGACGGGGCAGATGCTGGTTCCAGTCGGAGCTCGGATGAATCGCGTGCAGATCACCTTCATTCGCACCTGGGATCGGACGGTGGGGGGATGGATTTCGCTGTTCGCTTTGATTTTGATCCTCGCTTCCACACAATTCGAAGGGGATATTTCTTGGCTGCCGCGACATGATCAGAGAACATAATCTGGGGCTCCGACGAATCCTCATCGCGACATCGAATCCGGGAAAGCTGCGAGACTTTGCGGGAGCGGCCGCGCCGCATGGAATCGAAATTGGCGGCATTCCGAACTTCGCTTCCCTGCCGACGGTGGTCGAAGACGGTCTTACGTTTGAAGAGAACGCACGCAAGAAAGCGGAAGAATACAGCCGACACGCGGCGGAAGAGATCGTCGTCGCCGACGACTCCGGCCTTGAGGTCGATGCGCTGAACGGGGCGCCGGGCGTGCATTCCGCGCGATACGCCGCTCCCGATCTGTATAACGTCCAACCTCATCTTGCCAATGAGAATACCGATGACGAAGCCAACAACGCGCGCGTTCTGCGGGAACTGCGGAATGTTCCGCCGCAGAAGCGCACAGGACGATTCGTGTGTGTGTTAGCCGCCGCGCGCGATGGGCAGACTCTCGCTACTTTTCGCGGGACAGCCGAAGGAGTGATCCTCGACTCCCCCCGCGGCACAAACGGCTTCGGATACGATCCGCTGTTTTATTTTCCGCAAATCCAAAAGACGTTCGCCGAACTCAGCGTTGAAGAGAAAGCGGACTGTAGCCATCGCGGCGCGGCGTTTCGGCAGTTTCTGGAATGGTGCGAGGGGCCTCCAGGGGTCCGATAAAAAATCAAACTCAAAAGCGGCGGACAGGAGTGCCCCGCCCCAGGTAGTGCCTCAGTTTGAATTTCTAGATCGAAAGGTTCGCCAGACGCCATAGGAAACCAGTCCATACAAGGCTGATACAACAAACCCTTGTACCCTTGCGTCCCTGGAGTGCTGGCCAAAAGCGAAGATTAACTCCCTAAAAGACACTGAATGGCCAATATGAGAGTGAAAATAATCGCAAACCATTTTTCACTTAAATGCTTTTTAGGTACTCGCTTTCTTGTATGGGCCACGTTTTCTCGCCTTCGGCAGATAGGAATCAGCCATCATCACGATTTCTTCAAGACTCCAAACATGATCGGATAGGCCAGCAGCCATTCTCGGGGCGATTCGCAGAGTCTTGTGGATTCTGGCGAAATTGTAGTGTACGGCGCGGATCGCAACTATAGCGGCGTGATTCTGAATTTTTTTGCTGAAGGCGTTGGTCAGGCGAGTAAATCGCCTCATGCTCATCCGCATCGTCAGGTTGTGCCTTTCGACGAAACTGAGGCACCACCCCGCCCCACACTTCCTTGACTTCACTTCTCTCGCCGCCCGATAATAAAAAGTTCTTTTATCATTCTTGGACAATTTAGCTGAACTCATAAGGAGCGTTTCGTGGCGTCAGCCAGTTCTCCTGCTCCCGTGGTAGCGCATAGGGTTGGTCCGTTGCGCGCTGGTCAGGGATCTTCATTTGTTTTGCGCCGGCTGCATTCCCTTTCGGGGATCGTCCCGGTGGGCGCGTTTCTGTTCGAGCACATTCTGATTTCGAATTCGACCGCCATTACCGGACCGGACGCTTATGCGCGCCAGGTCAGCTTTCTGGCGAACCTTCCGCTGGTATTTTTTCTGGAGCTGTTCGGCATCTGGCTGCCGATTTTGTTTCACGCGCTCTACGGCTTCTACATCTGGTATCGCGGAGACGGAAACACGATCGCTTACCCATGGTCGGGCAACTGGATGTATACCGCACAGCGCTGGACCGGCGGCATCGCCTTCGTCTACATCGTGTGGCATACGTACACGATGCGGTTCACCGGAGTCGACCTGCACGACAATCCCGCTGGGTCGTTTGCCAAGGTTGCGGCGGAAGTTCACAATCCGTGGCTGCTCGCCTTCTACGTGGTCGGGCTGATCTGTGCGTCGTGGCATTTCGCGTACGGGATCTGGCTGTTCGCCGCGAAGTGGGGCATCGTTTCCGGCGACAAGGCGCAGCAGCGCCTACTGCGCGTGTGCCTGGCATTCTTCATGCTGCTGAGTGTCGTGGGTCTGGTGAGTTTGTACACGTTTCGCGAGCGGTTCCAGGAGTCTCCGGAGCCGGGCGCAAACATTGTGGACACGCGCCCTGCGACAGCCACCAACGGAAGGCCGGTGCAATAAGATGGCAACTCCCAAAATCATTGTCGTGGGCGGCGGCCTGGCCGGGCTGGCCGCGGTGATTAAGATCGCGGAGATGGGCGCCAGCGTCGACCTGTTTTCCATTGTTCCAGTGAAACGGTCGCACTCGGTGTGTGCGCAGGGCGGAATTAACGCCGCGAAAAACCTGAAGGGCGAAGGCGATTCGACTTGGAAGCATTTTGACGACACGGTCTACGGCGGCGACTTCCTCGGCAATCAGCCTCCGATTAAAGACATGTGCGAGGCTGCGCCGGGAATCATTGACCTGCTCGATCGCATGGGCGTTCCCTTCAACCGCACGCCCGAAGGGCTGCTCGACTTCCGCAGGTTTGGCGGGACGCTGTACAACCGCACCGCGTTCGCGGGCGCGACCACAGGACAACAACTGCTCTATGCACTCGACGAGCAGGTGCGGCGCTACGAATCCGAAGGCAAAGTGAAGAAGTACGAGCACTGGGAATTTCTCTCAGCCGTGCTCGATGACCACAACGTCTGCCGCGGCATCTGCGCCATGGACCTGCACTCGATGGAAGTGCGAACGTTCCCCGCCGACGCGATCATTATTGCGACCGGCGGCATTGGTGCGATCTTTGGCAAGTCGACGAACTCGGTGGTTTGCACGGGATCGGCGCAGTCGGCGCTTTACCAGCAAGGGTGCTACTACGCCAACGGCGAGTTCATACAGGTTCATCCGACCTCCATTCCCGGCGAAGATAAGCTGCGGCTGATGTCGGAGTCGGCGCGTGGAGAAGGCGGACGCGTGTGGGTGCCGAAAACCCTCGGCGACAAGCGCGATCCCAATTCCATTCCACAAAATGACCGCTGGTACTTTCTGGAAGAGTGGTATCCGAAGTACGGCAACCTGGTTCCGCGCGACGTGGCCACGCGGGCAATTTTCAAAGTGGTGTACGAGTACAACCTCGGCATCGACGGCAAGCCGATGGTGTATCTCGACCTGACGCACATCGACCGCAAGATTCTCGACCGCAAGCTGGAAGGGATTCTGGAAATCTACGAGAAATTTGTGGGCGACGATCCGCGCGACACGCCCATGAAGATCTTCCCCGGCATGCATTACACCATGGGCGGGCTCTGGGTCGATTTCAAGCAGGCGACGAACGTCCCAGGAGTCTTCGCGGCGGGCGAGTGCGAATATCAGTACCACGGCGCGAACCGGTTGGGAGCGAACTCGCTGGTTTCGTGCATCTACGGCGGGGGCATCGCGGGGCCGAATGCCGTGAAATACGCGCGCGGACTGCAGGCCGCGTCTGATGGCAACGGATGCTTCGCGGCGGAACAGAAGCGTCAGGAAGAGATCAACTTTACGCTGATGAAGGCCGACGGCACTGAGAATCCAGTCAAGTTGTGGCGCGAAATGGGCGAGCTGATGACCAAGGATTGCACCGTCATCCGCTACAACAAGACTCTGCAGCAGACCGACGGCAAGCTGGTCGAAATGCTGGAGCGCTATCGCAAGATCAACCTGAGCGATCGCACGCAGTGGGCGAACACCACTGTGGTCTTTGCCCGGCAGCTTTACAACATGCTGCAGTTAGCGCGGGTGATCGCACAGGGCGCGGGCATGCGCGACGAATCGCGCGGCGCGCATTACAAACCGGACTTCCCCGAGCGCGACGACAAGAACTGGCTGAAGACGACGAAGGCATATTTCGCACCGGATGCGGACGAGCCGAAGTTTGAGTTCGAGCCCGTGGATACGTCGCTGATTCAGCCGCGTCCGAGGAAGTATTGAAATGCGTGGAGGGTGCCCCATCCTTGTCGCGTTCTTCGCGACAGGGTGGGGATGTCGACTTTCGCCGGATCGACGAAGACTTCGCGGGCCGGTTCATTTGCTAATGAATGAAAGTAAAAGTCCCCGCCCTGTCCCTGCAAAAGGCTCAGGGACAAGGACGGGGCACCCGGAAGCAAGAGTTTGTGCTAAAGGCTAAGAACTAATGGCTGAATCCAAATCCGTCATCCTCAAAATCAAGCGTCAGAACACTCCCACTTCCAAGCCCTATTGGGAGGAGTTCTCAGTTCCCTACCGGCCGAACATGAATGTCATTTCGGCGCTGATGGACATCGCAGCCGAGCCGGCCACGCGCGACGGCAAGGCGACCACGCCCATCACCTACGACTCGAACTGTCTCGAAGAAGTTTGCGGATCGTGCGCCATGCTGATCAACGGGCGCGCGCGCATGGCCTGCTCGGCGCTCATTGACAATCTCGAACAGCCGATTCGGCTGGAGCCATTTTCCAAGTTCCCCGTCGTGCGCGATCTGGCCACCGACCGTAGCGTCATTTTTGAAAATCTGAAGGCCGTCAAGGCCTGGGTGCCCATCGATGGCACGTACGATCTTGGCGCCGGGCCGCGCATGTCGGCCGAGGAACAGGAAATCGCGTATCCCATCTCGCGTTGCATTTCCTGCTGCTGCTGCATGGAAGCCTGTCCGCAGTTTAACGAGGACACCGGCTTCGTGGGCGCGGCCACGATCGCGCAGGTGCAGCTTTTTAATACGCATCCCACGGGCAAGGCGCTGCAGCGGGAGCGACTGGCGGCCCTGATGGGCGACGGCGGTATTCAAGAATGCGGCTACGCCCAGAACTGCGTCGAGGTTTGCCCCAAGGACATTCCGCTGACCAAGTCCATCTCCGAGGTGGGCGGGCAGGTGATGAAGCAGGCGCTGGGCGACCTTTTGCGACGCTGATTCTCTAGAACAGGAAGAACAACTCCCTGCAGCCAATGTGCGATCGCTCCACATCGCCGTTTGGTCTGTTAGTCAGCGACACGAAGCACCACACACAGCCAATGGAGAATTGATGGTAAAGATCAGCATCCTATATCCGAACACCAGGGGCTCGCAGTTCGATATGCGTTATTACGTTGAAAAGCATATGCCGCTCTCGATTGGCCTTTTGAGCGCCCACTCTGGCTTCAAGGGCGTTTCTGTTGAGCGTGGACTAAGCGGCGGGGAGCCAGGAACAGATGTGGCATTCGTCGCCATGTGTCACTTTCTGTTTGATTCGGTCGAGGACTTCATGGCAGCTTTTATGCCTCACGCTGCGAAGCTCCAAGGCGACGTGCCAAACTATACCGACATTCAACCGGTTATCCAGGTTAACGAAGTTCTGATTTCTAGATAGTCGCAAACCGAAGTGCTGGTTGGCCCTTTGCAGTGCTGATTTTTGTCACATTGCTCTAAACGGACACAACCAGACTCGTCTAAGTATCATCTTAATCCCGCCAAGTAGCGGCTAGCCGGGCACATAAGCTAGCCCTTAGGTCCCCTCGCAAATGGTCCGTTATTTGCCAATAGAAAGGGCAGCATGTCCTCTCGCGACTGCCGGTAACCGACAGTAACCAAGCTAGCAGTAACCGCGTGGGACGAGCTGCTGAGTACGCACGTAATGGCGTGGCGGCAGTATCGGATTGGACCACTTGACAGCATGGCTTAGAATAACCGCTACTCGCACCGTAAGAGCTTCGCGAGAACGTTGGAACCATTTCGTGAGACGCACCGTCAGACTTCAATTCGCGGCTGCCTTCTTACTGGCTCTGGTGTGTGGCGGCCTGTCTGGCACTGCTTTTGCCATACATCACGCGATCCCGCAGCACCATCCCCGCAGGCACTTCCGGTGGCTGCGCTGGAATCCGATGTTCCGGCCGTCGCACGAATCGCTTTTGATCCAGAACGCTGAGATTGACCGCCTGGACCTGCCGCGCATTGAGGATGAAACTGAACTTGAAGCGCTGAAGGCGGACGGTTCCCTGCTGGAGATTCTTCCCGGTGAGATGCTGCGCTTCGATCCCCGGCTTGATCCGTCGCGGCGCTACTGCCGCCAGTGGACACGGGATTTTGTCGATGACCTGAGCCAGGCTTATTACAACCGCTTCCATCAGCAGATTCAGGTAAACTCGGCGGTGCGCACAGTCAAGATTCAGAAAAAGCTTCGACGCCACAACCGCAATGCCGCGCCCGCCGACGGCGACACCGCCTCTTCGCATCTCGCCGGCGTGACGGTCGACCTGCAACGTCGCGGCATGAGCAAAGATCAGATTCGCTGGATGGAGCACTACCTCTTTTACATGAAGGCGCTCGGCCTGGTAGAACCGGAAGAAGAGCGCCACCAGTGGGTCTTCCATATCATGGTGAGCGGTCACTACTCGGAGTGGCGCGAGACTCAAGATATCGTTCCCGTGGAGCATCCTGACCGCGAAAGGCCCGAGACACAGATTGCGCTCGGCGCCGGCACCAAGTAGGACAGCCCAGGTTTCAAGGTTTCGAAAGTTTCAAGGTTTCAAGGCGATCTCGTCAAGACTTTGAAACCTTGAAACTCTGCAACTTTGAAACCTGTTTTTCAAACCCCTCCGCAGTAAATCCGTTACGATTCTTTTCTTATGATCGTCCTGATGGCCGGACTTCCCGGAACTGGCAAGAGCACGCTCGCCCGCGAACTGGCCGTGCGCACATCCGGGCGCGTCTTGAGCAAGGACGAAATTCGCCACGCCATTTTTCTCGCTGACGAGGTCGAATACTCGCCGCGGCAGGACGATTTCTGCCTGCATCTCATGCTCGAAACGGCGGAAGATCTTTTGTCTCGTAATTCGGCGCGCGCGATTTTTCTCGACGGGCGCCCGTTCTCGCGGCGCTATCAAATTGAAAACGTGCTGGCCGCGGCCGCTTCCCTGCATCAGCCGTGGCGGATTCTCGAATGTGTCTGCTCGGAAGAGACCGCCAGGCGCAGACTTACGGCTGACGCGGAAACCCGCGAGCATCCCGCGGGAAATCGCGACTACCAGCTTTACCTCGAAGTGAAATCGCGCTTCGAAGCGATTATCCATGCCAAGAGCGTGATCGACACTGAACAACCGTTTGAGATTTGTATGCAGCAGGCACTCGCGGCTCTACGTGCAATTTGAATCCTCCGACCCGTCGTTTTCGGCGCGCCCATGCTTTACTGGTACTTCTAAGAGGGCGGTTTGGTTGTCGAATGGCTCTGCCTATACAATCGGAAACCTGCCCGCATCGTTCTTACGTCGGTGGGTTACAACTATGACAGACAGGCTCATTTTCGTTCTCGTGCTGATCTCCACTCTCGCCGCGGCCCAAGCTCCGGAAAAGGCGTCGGCTGGACCCGACATGATTGTCAGCACCCGGGCACGGCAAATTCACGACTCCGCCCTCATCATTGACACGCACGCCGATACGCCGCAGCGGTTTCTTGACGAAGGCTTCGATATCGGCTCGACCGATCCCAACGACATCGGCCACATCAGCCTCGACAAGGCCCGCCGCGGAAACCTCGGCGCGGAATTCTTTTCCATCTGGGTGGAACCGGAGACCAACCAGGGCCATTTCGCCCGCCACACCTTCGATTTGATCGATTCGGTCTACGAGCAAGCTGCGCGCCATCCCGACCGCATGATGATGGCGTTCTCAGTGGCCGATATTGAACGCGCGCACCGTGAGCACAAGCTTGCCGCGCTCATGGGAATTGAGGGCGGGCACTCGATTGAAAATGACATGCACCTGCTGCGCGACTACTACCGGCTTGGCGTGCGTTACATGACGCTTTCCTGGTCGAACACCAACGAGTGGGCGGACTCCTCCGGCGATATTGACGACGCCAAGGTGCAGCACCACAACGGCCTCACCGACTTCGGCAAGGAAGTCGTGATGGAGATGAATCGCCTGGGCATGACGGTCGACATCTCGCACGTGGCCGACAAGACGTTCTGGGATACCATCGCGACGACCAAAGCTCCGGTGATCGCGTCGCACTCATCGGCGCGCGCGCTGGTCGATGCTCCGCGCAACATGACTGACGATATGCTGCGCGCTGTCACCAAGAATGGCGGAGTGGTGCAGGTCAACTTCTACAGCGGCTTTGACGACGCGGACTTCCGCAACGCGATGGAGGCTCAGGCAAAAGATCAGGCTGCCGCCATGCAGAAATATACCGATGAACTGAAAGCTGCAGGCAAGCCTGTCAGCTACGTCGACGTCGACCGCATTGAGCGCGAGTGGATGGCGAAAATCCCGCGTCCGCCGCTGAAGTCGCTGATCGACCACATCGATCACATCGCTAAGGTTGCGGGGATTGATCATGTAGGCCTGGGCTCCGACTTTGACGGGGTGAGCGGCGCCACGCCGCAGGGCATCGACTCGGCGGCTGATCTGCCGAAGATTACGCAGGCACTGCTTGATCGCGGGTACAACGCGACCGACATCCACAAGATTCTTGGTGGCAATCTGCTTCGCGTCTTCGGCCAAGTCGAACGAGTAAGCCGCGAAATGAGGGCAGCGACTGCCTCAAAATAGGCTGACTCGGTGGGATTTTGTTCAACTCGTCGACAGGAAATGATGGCCGCCGCTGTCGTACAATGCAACGTTGCACAAATTCCAACAGTGACATCTCCAAGTTGCAAGGAGCATTCATGCGTAAGCTATTCGCGAATTTATTCATACTGATAATGGCGGCTTCGGCCGCTTTCGCGCAGTCCAGTTCGACCACGCAAGGCACGGCCGCAGCCAAGCCCGGAACCGCTGGCCAAGTACACAGCGTAGCCAAGCCCGGCGTTCATGCGGCGACCAAGCCGACCGCCGTCATCAATACCACCGCGGGCAAGATGACTTGCACGCTCTTTCCTGACAAGGCGCCGCTTGGCGTGGAGAACTTTATTGGCCTCGCAAGCGGGACCAAAGACTGGAAGAATCCAGTGAGCGGCGCCAACAAGCACGGCGTGCCGCTCTACGACGGAACTATCTTTCATCGCGTGATTCCGGGCTTCATGATCCAGGGTGGCGACCCTGCGGGCAACGGCACGGGTGATCCGGGATACAAGTTCAAAAACGAGGTCTCCGCGGATCTGCTGTTTGACCAGCCGGGCCGGCTGGCCTACGCCAACTCCGGACCCAACACCAACGGCTCGCAATTTTTCATCACCGAAGTGGCTACGCCGCATCTGAATGGCGGATATACGATCTTCGGGCAGTGCGATGAACCGACGATAGCGTTGGTGAAGCAGATCGCGCACATGGCCACCGATCCCTCGACCGACAAGCCGTTTCGACCGGTGAAGATTATTCACATCAGCATTGTGCGCAGTACGGGGAACGCTCCGAAACCCGGAGCCGGAACCACGACGAAGAAACCTGCGGCGACGGCGCCAAAGACGCCGGCGACACCGAATTAGAATTGTCATCCCGAGCGAAGCGAGAGATCTGGGTGTTTGCCGTGGCGGCAGCACCGGCAGTGCGAGCAAGAACCTAGATCCCTCGCTTCGCTCGAGATGACAAGAATGTGTACTTCATAATACTAACGACTGATTTTCGAAAGGAAATTCATGACTCGCCAACCCGGACTGTACGCTACGTTTGAAACCAGCGAAGGGACCATTGTGTGTCGCCTGTTTGAAAAGGAAGCGCCCAAGACCGTCGCCAATTTTGTAGAACTCGCCGAAGGCAAGCGCGAATGGACGCATCCGTCGACTCGCAAGAAATCGAAGGATCGGCTCTACGATGGGACGATTTTTCACCGCGTGATCCCCGACTTTATGATTCAGGGCGGAGACCCGCAGGGCACGGGGACGGGTGGGCCGGGCTATCAGTTCGAAGACGAGACTAAGGGTTCTCCGCACAAATTCGACAAGGCGGGAAAACTCGCCATGGCCAATGCCGGGCCCAACACGAACGGCTCGCAGTTCTTCATCACGCTGGCGCCTACGGCTTGGCTTACCGGCAAGCATACGATTTTCGGCGAGGTGGTCGAAGGTCAGGACGTGGCGCAGAAGATTGTGGCGCTCCCGCGCAATCGCCAGGATCGGCCGAACAAGGATATTGTGGTGAAGAAGGTGACGATCGAGAAGGTGTGAGGCGCTGCTGCTCAGGCCGGCGGGATATCCATATTTTATTTCTTCCGTCCTGCGCCTAAAATCTTTGAATTCATGTGCTTGCGGGCTTTGGATATGCAGGGAATATGGGGCGAAATCTTGAGCCGCAAGGACTTTGACGTAAAATATTGGTGAACAATGACTTAGCTTCAAACTGTGAGTAGCGGGGCGGGCGACTGCGACTGCCGTTGTTGGGAGAGCTTTCGCGCATGCTCCTAATTTGCGCGTTCCGTTTTCCTCAGTAAAGGTTGTTCGTCACATAGTTTGCGTAAGGGCTGTGGAAAACCGGGATGGCGGTCTCGCGGCGGCAGACGGTCCACCGCCATTCCGCGTGGCCGCAACGACCGACCCGAACAAAGACGTTCTGCTGAAGGTGACAATCGGGGCGGTGTATACATCACCGCGCAGCTTCCCAATCGCTTTCATCGCCGCTCGGGCCGACGATATCGCCAATAATGTGCACCGTGCCTGCCATGCATCCCAACCAGTTTGGGGGACGCTTTGCCGAGGATGTTGGCACGATTTCGGCAATTGGCTTCCCAAAGCGAGTGATGCGGATCGCCCTCTGCGTCTTGCGCACTTGCTCCAAGATGCGGAAGCAGCCGGCTTTGAGCTCGGAAATCGGGACTTCTTTCATTTGTTGTTTATGTTATGGTCATTGACCAGAGTCAAGTCAAAGGCGGCGGACAGGAGTGTCCGCCCCACATGATGCGAATCATACGCCGATTACGCCCACCAATTCCTTCACCGCCGCCGCGCTCTTATCGAGCCCCGCTTTTTCTTCCGGCGTCAGTTTGATTTCGATGATCTGCTCGATTCCTTTTGCGCCTAGCTTTACCGGGACGCCGACGTAGAGGCCGGTGATGCCGTATTCGCCTTGCAGGAAAGCGGCGCAGGGGAGGATTTTCTTTTTGTCTTTGAGGATCGCCTCGACCATTTCCGTGGCAGCGGCTGAGGGCGCGTAGTAGGCCGAGCCGGTCTTGAGATATTTCACGATTTCGGCGCCGCCGTCGCGGGTGCGCTGCACCAGGGCTTCGAGCTTCGTTTTTTCGATCAGCTCCGTGATCGGGATGCCTGCGACGGTGGAATAGCGCGGCAAGGGGACCATGGTGTCGCCGTGGCCGCCGAGGACGAATGCGGTCACGTTCTCTACGCTGACTTTTAGTTCGTCGGCGATGAAGGCGCGGAAGCGCGCCGAGTCGAGGACTCCGGCCATGCCAATCACACGCTCGCGCGGAAAACCGCTCAGCTTGTAGGCGGCTTGCGCCATGGCATCCAGGGGATTGGAAACGATGATGAGAATGCAATTCGGCGAATGCTTCACCACCTGGCCTACCACCGCTTTCATGATGCCGTAATTTGTGTTGAGCAAATCGTCGCGGCTCATGCCGGGCTTGCGCGGAATGCCTGCCGTGATGACGACGATGTCGGAATTTGCCGTGTCTTTGTAGTCGTTGGTGCCGCTGACATAAGAGTCGCGCTTCTCGATGGGCATGGCCTCGAGAAGGTCTAGTCCCTTGCCCTGGGGCACGCCTTCGACGATGTCGATCAGCACTACATCGGCTAGTTCTTTGGAGGCGATCCAATGTGCTGCTGTCGCGCCTACATTGCCGGAGCCTACGATGGTTACTTTCTTACGCATTATGAATCCTTTCTATGAAAGCGCACGCTGCGATCTCTTTCGCCCCTTCGGGGCTTGACCCCGTCACGCGATGACCCACGGCTGACGCCGTGGGCTGCATTCTTTCGCCGCTTCGCGGCTGCGACGTCAGTCCAGCACTAGACGAGGACGCCCACACCCATGTTCTCGATGATGTGGCCCGCGAACTCGCTGGTCTTGACTTTGGTGGCGCCCGGCATCAGGCGCTCGAAGTCGTAGGTGACTGTTTTCTGCTCGATGGTTCGCTCGATGCTTTGTTCGATCAGATCGGCGGCTTCGGGCCATCCCAAGTGGCGGAACATCATGACTCCCGACAAAATTACCGAACCGGGATTGATCACGTCTTTATCCGCGTATTTCGGAGCGGTGCCGTGCGTGGCTTCGAAGATGGCGTAGCCGTCGCCGATGTTCGCGCCCGGGGCGATGCCGAGGCCGCCCACCTGGGCTGCGCAGGCGTCGGAGATGTAGTCGCCGTTCAGATTGGGGCAGGCTAGGACCGAGTATTCATCGGCTCGGGTTACGACTTGCTGAAAAATTGAGTCGGCGATGCGGTCGTTGATCATAATCTTCTTCTTCCACTCACCGTTGCCGTGCGTGGCGTAGATGCTGTCGAGGATTTGCTTCACTTCTTTTTCTACCGCCTGACGGAACGCCGGAGGGGCGAACTCCATGCCCGGCTCAATCGCCTCCGCATTCTGAGCTACGGTTAGGCTGGGATTCTTATCTTTGTTGTCGACGATCCAGCTCTCGCGTTCGGTTACGACTTTGTCGCGGAATTCTTCCGTGGCAACGTCGTATCCCCACTGGCGGAACGCGCCTTCGGTAAATTTCTGGATGTTGCCCTTGTGCACCAAAGTGACGCTCTTGCGGCCGGACTCCAGGGCGTGCTGGATTGCCATGCGCACCAGGCGCTTGGTTCCGGTCACGGAGATCGGCTTGATGCCGATGCCGGAGTCGAGGCGGATCTGCTTCTTGCCGCCTTTCAGCATGTCTTTATTGAGGAACTCGATCAGCTTCGCGCACTCTGGAGTTCCCTGCTCCCACTCGACGCCGGCGTAGACGTCTTCAGTATTTTCGCGGAAGATCACTACGTTCATACGCTCGGGATGCTTCACCGGCGAAGGCACGCCCTTGTAATACTTCACGGGACGCACGCAGCAATAGAGGTCGAGAATCTGGCGCAACGCCACGTTGAGCGAACGGATGCCGCCGCCCACAGGCGTGGTTAACGGACCCTTGATGGCGACCCGAAATTCGCGGATGGCGTCGACCGAGTCGTCGGGCAGCCAGGTGTCGAACTTGGCCTTGGCTTTTTCTCCGGCGAATACTTCGTACCAGACGACGCGGCGCTTGCCCTGGTACGCTTTTTCCACCGCCGCATTGAATACGCGCAGTGAGGCTTTCCAGATGTCGCGCCCCGTGCCATCGCCTTCTATGAAAGGGATGATCGGATTATCCGGAACGTTATACTTGCCATTCGCATAACCGATTTTCTTTCCGTCCGCAGATACAGCTACGCCGTTATAGGAGTTCGACATGCACAACCTCCGCGATAAGAGTTTCGAGGCAGGATTTACAAAACTTCCAATTATAGAGAAATGCCTCGATTCCAGACAGATTATTGTTGTTTTGCCGAGCTGATTAAAATAGCCGCCAGCATCGCCTGCCTATGCCATAATTCGTCTTCCCAGCCAATGGGGATACTTCATGACTTGCTATGTTCGCCGTCTCCGATTGCTGTCCGCAGGCCTAATCTTCGTTGTTGCCTTGTCAGGCGCTGCGTTTGGCGACAGCGATCGCACCCACGTGGGAAACAACATCAGCATCGGGCCCGATGAAGAAGTCAGCGATGCAACCTGCTTTGGCTGCAGCATTCGGGTGCGTGGACATGTCTCCGGCGACGTGACTGCATTCGGTGGCAGCATCGTGGTTGAGGATCAAGGACAGGTGAACGGCGACGCTAGTGCTTTTGGCGGCGATATCCGCATTGACAAGGAAGCCAAGGTCGCCCATGACGTCGCCGTATTCGGCGGCCGGATTCGCCGCGACCCTGCGGCCACGGTCGGCGGCGATGTCACCACCATAGGCGGTCCCGGTTGGATTTTTCTGATTTTCCTGACCCCGCTGATCTTCCTCGGGCTATTCGTGGCACTGATCGTCTGGGTAATTCGGCGGCTGCTGCGGCCGTCGGTCCCGGCTGCGGCATAGCTTTTGGCTTGTCCTCGCAGTTTGTCGCAACTGCTTAGTCGCAGGTGCCCTCGGCACCGGCCATTCGTCGTTCTCGGCGGTTGGTTCGGATGACGTAGAGCATGTAGAGGACGATTACCAGGTTGCCGATCAACAAAGCACAACGCAGCAGGGTCACCCCTCGAAACAGTTCCCGGACCTCAAACGGCAGCAACAAGGTGCCCGATACCAAGGCCACCCACTCTGCCCAGGTGCGACACCTCCACAAGCCATAGGCTTCGGTGAACCGCAGCGCGGAATAAGCGAACGCAATGCGGGCCGCAGCCCACAGTCGGGCGTCGGTCACGTTGTCGGCGAAGTCGAGAAACAGCTGTGCGGAACGGCGGTCAGTGCTGATATGTAAGAGCGCGAGCAGACTCTCCGCATACAGCCAGGCATCTTTGTGCACGAGGGCAAGCGCGCACAATCCCATTAACACTACAAAAACACCCTTACAGAATTCCAATGTACCTACGGCCTGGAGCAGTCGACGCTGGTTGCGGCGGAGGGCAAGCTTGGTTGCGGGCTGGCGCATGAATGCTGGCGATGACTTATGGCAGAGTATCACGGGCGTGGAGGATCGCACATACAGGACTTCCTTGCCCCAGTTCCGCTCAGGGATAAGTTCTTACCTCCGTAACTGGAGAGGACGCCGGAAGAGTGTCACGATCAGGGAGGGAGATGAACATGCGAAGAATGGTTGCTTCTCTAGCGGTTGTGATCTTGTGGGCCGCCAGTTCGTGGGCTCAACAAACTGCCGGCGCTCCCCAAACGGCGCGACAGGCCCTGATAGAAATGTTCTTTAGCAAGACGCCGGGCACCTTGATAAAGCATCTGCCCATGGTTACGCGCACGACGTTGGAGAAGGCGGGAGCGCTGGCGACACTGCAGCAGTATTCTCTGCTAGCGAGCCAACTGCAGACGCAGGGAACATCTTTGAAGACGTTTGAAACCGGGTCAGTACTGCTGTCTGGAGAGGATCCAAAGACCGGGCAGAAAATCGAAGTCACCGTGGAAAATGACACGCCGCGCGGCGATCTGGAGGACATCGAGTTGGCGTTCCATGTCTATAAGAATGGCGAGGCGCAACTGACGCCATTCATGCCGCAGACGACGTTTTCGATGAAGCAGGAGGGACAGGTCTGGACGCTGCATGAGATTTCCGTAACGATTCACTTGCCCTTGGCGGACCCGGACTTTCTGAAGGCCATTACAGAAAAGATGAAGCCGCAATCCGGCGGAAACGGCCCATTTACTGCTGCCGGTGGGATCTCCGCCCAGGCCGCTAGCAGTGACGCAATGGTATTGGCGTCCATGCGAACGATTCTTACGGGCGAGATCACGTACGCCAATATTTATCCCACCGTGGGATTCACTTGCTCGCTTTCCAGTCTGGATGGATTTGGCGGTGGCCAACCGAATGAGCATCAGGCGATGCTGATCAATAGCGGGCTGGCGAGCGGAAAGCGGTACGGTTTCGTGTTTAGTCTTTCAGGATGCGGCGGACCGCCCGCGTCCAGCTTTCACCTCGCGGCCGCCCCGAGTGGAAATACTTTTGGGCGGAAAGCGTTTTGTGCGGATCAATCGGGGGTGATTCGGTTTGCCGAAGACGGGAATCCGGCAACATGCCTGGCGAGCGGGGCGCTGGTGCAGCGGTAGGAGCGATATCCCGGCGCCAACCATGCGACCGAACGGGATCGAGACCCTACGGCTTGCCCGTGAGTTTCCGGATTAAATCCACTTCGGCCTGACGGTATGGAGTTCCGTCGGAGTGCAGCACCTCGTGAAACCATATTGAAGGCTGGCTGAGAATGTAGGGATGCTGCCAGGAATCCCAGGGATAGTAGGTTTGAGTTTTGCCCGCCACGAATCCCCAGTTGATGGCTCCCACGCGCTCCTGTTTGGCGATCGGCAAGATCGTATCGAACGTGCTGCCCGCCGACCGAGCCATGTATTCGGTGCAGATCACCGGCCGATGAAACCTTCTCAACCACTCGATTTCGCGTTTGAAAGACTCGGGCCAACTGTAGTTGTGAAACGTGATGATGTCGGACTCGCGCAGCTGAATCCGCTCGATCTCTTCGAGAGCGGATTCGTCGGCGGAGGTGTCGACCTCATAGACTCCGCTGGTAAGAGGCTGAGTGGGATTCGCCTCTCGAGCCCACGCGAACGCCTGCGGCAAAAGCGCCGTGACGCGGGCAGTCTTGACTTCCATTTTTAGCTCTGTTTTGGGGTAGCTTCCCGTCGTATCCGATCCGGGCTCGTTCCAGATATCCCAGCCGAGAATGCGGTCGTCTTTCGCGAAGGCTGACACGACTCCCTGCACGTATTCTTTCAGACGCGGATACTGACTCGGATCGGTCAGCGCCTGGGCGCCGGGACTTTGCACCCAGCCTGAATTGTGCACGCCGGGAATGGGAGGATGCTGCGGGCCCAGGTGCGGCAGCGGGTCCCAGCAGGAATCGAAGAGAACGAGCAGCGGGCGGATGTGATGGCGCGATGCAATGGTCAGGAACTGGTCAATGCGCTGGCGAAAGCCGGCCGCATCCTGCTGCCACAGCAGGTCGTGGAGAAAGACGCGCATGGTGTTCATGCCCATGGCTTCGGCCCAGCCGAGTTCCTTGTCAATCTGCGTGGGATCGAATGTGGCCTCCTGCCACATCTCCAATTCGTTGATCGCGGACTTGGGAATATAGTTGCTGCCGACCAGCCAAGGCTGTTGGGCGTACCATTCGTTCGCCTTCTGCTCGGACCAGCGAGCGGTTTGCGAGAAGGCGCTGCCCGTGCACAAAGCCGTCACGAACAGGATCGAGGTTACAATCGCGTATTTGAGTTTTTCCATGGAGAAAAGTCTGGGTTTATTTATATGCTCAGACTCCGTGCTTATCAATCTGGGCGATTCGGTTCTAGAAATCCTCGCCAGAATGCCGGAGCCGTGGTAGTTTCATGGCGCGGAATTTCAAGAGCAGGAGGGATCGGCATGAGGTCTACGGCGATGGTCCTGATGTTGGCCTGCCTGGTGGCGCCAGTGCTGGCCCAGGAAAAAGCGGACGCAGGTCCAACGAATGAGAAGGCACGGAAAGATACAAAGAAGGACTGGAGTATCTGCACCAGCGAAGGACCGAGGCGGCTCTCGGAAGCTTCAAAAAGGCGGACAAGCAGGACGATGGGCATTGCCCGGCCTGCCAGCAAAAAATGATCAAGTACGGGATCGAACTGCGGGAGTGGAAGATTGCCGAGGGCGCGGCGGAGGAGATGATAACGCAGGCTCAAGGCGCGAAGAACGTGGCGCTGGCGCACTACCAGTTTGGCGCGCTGCTTACGCATGAGGGGAGGGACAAGCATAACGATGAACTGTTCGCACGCGCCCACGAGGAGATGCTCAAGGCGCTGGCGGTGGGGATGAAGTTTCCATCTGCGATCTACGCAGATGGTTTGGTGCTGGCGCAACTGAAGCAGGACGATGCAGCCAAGGCGCGGTTTGAGGAGTTTGTGAAACTGCAACCGGAGAACGATCCGGATCGGCAACGTGCGTTGCGCTACATCAGCCAGCCCGATCTAGCGCGGGCGCGGATGGCGCCGCCCTTTGCGATTACCACCGCGGACGGGCAGCGGGTTTCGATGGACGATCTGGCGGGAAAGGTCGTGCTGCTCGATTTCTGGGCGACTTGGTGCGGACCTTGCCGAGATGCCCTGCCGCATATACGGGAGATCGCAAAAAAGTTTCAGGGACAGCCGCTGGTGGTGCTTAGCATCAGCCTCGACACCGATGAACAGAAGTGGAAAGAATTTGTCGCAAAGAACGAAATGACCTGGCTGCAATATCGCGACAATGGCTTTACCGGACCAATCGCGAAAGGATTTGGAGTGCAGGCGATTCCGCACACCTTCACCATCGACTCCGATGGCGTGCTGCAAGACGAACACATCGGCGATGCATCGATTGAAGGAAAACTGAAAAAGCTAGTCAACCGGGCGCGGGAGTTACAGACGACAGCGAAACAAACGCAATAAGACGAACGTCAGCCAGTCGACCTTGTCCAAGCGGCACTTTGAAATTCTTTCCGCTTCCGCAAGGGCACGGGGAATTTCGTCTCGGCGCATTGCGGACAGGACCAAACATAGGTGTTTCGTCATTCTGTCGCTCCTTCCCTACTACTCCACACCCAGGCTCGCCAGAGCTTCTTCCAGCAATTTGGTGTCGATAGTGAGGCGGCGTCCGTCGATCTTTACATTTTCGAGTTCATCGAAGGCGCGGAAGACGCGAAGCTTGACGGCGGCATATTGCTCGGCGTCGATCAAGGGACGGCCGTGGGTGCTGCTCCACGCGGCGCGCGCGCTGTCGGGGAGAAAGACGCTTATGGCGTAGGTCAGCTTGCGATCGGAAGTGACGTCGAAGACAAATTCGGTGGCGGGAGATTCGGGATCGTCCGGGAGCGAAGGACGTTTGCCGACAAAATAGTACTGGTAGACATAGCCCTGGGAACCGGTATAGGTCTTGAGACGGCGGATGGGTGGGTTCGGAGACATGCAGATATTATGAACGCGGCCGGTGCGCTTGTCGTGGCATGTGCTGCAGTGTCCGAAGTCTACAGACCGACCCATCCTTAGCGGTGTTTCAATGTCGGCGGCGGAGCACCAAGAGCGCGGTGAAATAGGGTGTTCTCGCGGCCGAAAGCAAAATCACAAGCAAGAGCAAGAATCCAAAGCGAAAATCAAAACAAGGGCGGACAGGAGTGTCCGCCCCACATGAACTGGTTATCGCGCGCCGTTTCCTGGGGAGACTACTCTGCCGTACTCTGTGGCTCGGCTGAGGCGGTCGAACATGCGCCAGGCGTCGAGCGAGATCTTGCTGATGGCCTCTTCCCCGTCGCGTTCGTTGCGCAGAAAAGACGTCATGACACAGATCACGTAGGGACGGCCTTCGACGAAAACAATGCCGGAATCGTTGCGCACCGCTTCCAGGGCGCCGGGCTTGTTGGCGATCTTGAGGTCTTGGGGCAGGTCGCGGGGAATCCAGGAATCTTTGTTGGTACTCAGCATTTGGAAGAAGTCGGCGGCTGAATCTTTGTTCAGGATCTTGCCGTGGTAGATGGCATCGAGCAGGGTCATCATTTCGCGCGGGGTGGAGATGTTTTCGCGGCCTTCCTTCGCGGCCTGCAGGTCCATCATTTTGCGGCGCAGAAGCGTGTGAGTAAGGCCAAGTGAGTCGAGCATGGAGTTCACGTTCTGCATGCCGACGCGGTCGATGAGTACATTGGTTGCGGAATTATCGCTGACGGCGACCATCATCGTCGCTAGATCGCGCAGGGTGAGGCGCGTCACGCCGGGCGTGAGGCCTCCCATGATGTCGCTGTCGGGAACGAGATCGGAGGATTGGACTGTGTACAGATCCGTGAGCTTGAGCTTGCCTTGCTGCGCCTGCAAGTACAGATTGGCCTGGACGGTGATCTTGATGGAGCTGGCCTGGGCGAAGACTTCGTCCTCGTGCAGGAAGAAGTGATCGCCGGTGGTGAGGTCTTCGATGGCGACGCCCATAACGCCGTCGAGTTTCGCGTCGACATCCTGAATATTGGCTTCTAGTTTTTGCCAGAGAACTTTTTGTTTGCCCGCAGACGGGCTTGGCATGACAGTCTGGGCTAGGCAGGTGGAAAGGAATAGAGCACAACAGAGCCAACATTTCACAAGAAAGGTCTCCTGACGGCAGGATTGTAGCAGCAGGAAAGTGCCGATGAGCCTAACCCGACTGGCCGATCAGCAGCACGTAGCCGTCGGGGTCGTCGACCCGAATCTCACCTTTGGGCATGTAGTCGGGATAAGTGATCGCCGAGACTTTCACATGGTTCGCCAGCAGATGCTCGCGCAGAGCGATGAGATCAGGCGAGTAGAGATAGAACAGTACAGCCTGCTGGCTGGGGATCACTGGGTCCGAGGCACACGAGAACATCAATTCGGCTTGGTCGCAGGCCAAATGGACCCATTTCAGTTCGCCCGAGGGTACGCGCAGGCTGCCGCGAACTTCCATGCCGAGTAGTCTGTAGAAGTCGACCGAGCGCTGCACATGGGCAGCGAACGCCATGGGGACGAGGCCGATAACGGTGGACTTTGTGAGAGTTTCAGCCATCGATTTTTGCTTCCCGCAATTGCTTGACCGCAGTCTCGGAACTGACGGGGGAATAGTACACCTCTTTAAATGTGTAGGAGCGCGACTTGGAGCCCAAGACCGGAAGGATCTCGATGTGCCAGTGATAGTCGTCGTCGATCGTCTTCCAATAGCCAAGATTCTTGGACGGATGACTGCTGCTGGGCGAAGTATGCAGCACGAGATGAAAGTCTTCGGTGACGGAACGCACGCGCTGCAGGGTGCGCCGCAGAAGTGCGGCCAAGTTCACGCGCAATCCCGGCGTGTTCAATCCTGTCCGTTCGAACGAGGCCTCGTGGTTGCGCGGCAGGATCCAGGTTTCGTAAGGGACGCGCGGCGCGTAGGGACATAAGGCAAGATAGTCGCCGCGGGCTTCGAGGACGCGCAAGGCCTGACGCTCCTCCTGCTGGATGATGTCGCAGAAGACGCAGCGTTCCTTGCCGATGAAATATTCCCGCCCGGCGCGCAATTCGTAGAGGACTCGCCGGGGAACGAACATGGTCGCGGTAATCTGTGACGTGGGGTGGCTGAATTCCTGCCCGGCGTTCTTGCCGTAATCTTTGAACAGGCTGACGTACTTGATACGGGGATCGCGCTTGAGGTCGAGGATGCGCTCGGCGGCCAGGCGGAGGAAGTGCGCAATTTCATCGTCGCTGGCGTTCCACAGATGCCGGTCGTGGCGCGGGTTTTCGACCAGCACCTCATGCGCTCCCACCGAGTGCATGCGGTCATAAATGCCGTCGCCGCGGCGGTCGGGCTCGCCCTCGATGCGGTAGAGAGGCTTGGGATGCACGACGGAACGCGCAGACCAGGGAGTGCCGGGGGCATTGGGGGATTTCGCGATCATCTGCAGCGAAGTGGCGGAGCCGTCGCAAAAAATGCAGGCAGACTCGGGACGTGGTCCGGTTTCGGCAGGATCATCGCCGGTAATGACCCAGGAGCGGGTGATGGGATCCTTGCGGAGTTCCATAGGGAAGGAGAACACCGGGAGAGAACCGGAGTCAACCGCGAGTTCTTGCTGTAATTTCCCGCCGGCTTATGCGAAATGCGGCAGAAGACGGACGGCATGCTTTGTTATAATCCGCCGAAGCCCGCCCAGATGACCGAGCCGTCCACTCCGCACATGCGGCAGTATGCCGCTGTCAAAAAAGAACATCCCACCGCGCTATTGTTTTTTCGCCTGGGGGATTTCTACGAGCTTTTCTTTGACGACGCGATCCTGGCTGCCAAAGAGTTGCAGATCACGCTGACTTCCCGCAATAAAGAAAAAGGAATCGCGGTGCCGATGTGCGGCGTGCCCTATCACGCGGCGGAGGGATATATCGGGAAGTTGATTCGGAAGGGCTTTAAGGTGGCCATCTGCGAGCAGATGGAAGATCCGCGACAGGCGAAGAAGCTGGTGCGACGGGAAGTGACCCGCGTGGTTACTCCGGGGACGGCGGCGGATTCGTCGTTGGGGTCGGATGAGAATAATTTTCTGGCGGCGCTGGCGCAGCTTGGGGATCGCGTGGGATTTGCGGCTCTGGACTTGTCGACTGGCGAGTTCCGGGCTACGGAATTTTCGGGCGAGGGCGCGCTACGGCGGGTGCAGGAGGAGTTGGAACAACTGCGGCCGAAGGAACTGCTGTATGGGTCGGCGGCGCCGCTGTTTGAGAATAAGAACAGCCGAGGTCTGCTCATCCGGACAGGCGAGTCGCCCTTCCCCACACGGACACTGCCAGTGCCTGCGCCGCGAGCAGCGGGGGTTACTTGCACTGAGACACCGTTGGATGACTGGATCTTTGCGCCGGATCATGCGATTCCGCTGCTGGAAAATCATTTTGGCGTGCTGTCGCTGGAGGGATTCGGGTTGGCTGGGCGAACGGCAGCCGCGGCCGCAGCGGGTGCGATTCTGTATTACGTGCGGTCTACGCAGCGCGGGTCACTCGATCACGTCGACCGCATCGGTTGGTATGAGCGGCAGAGTTGCCTGGTGCTGGATGCGGTTACGGTTCGCAATCTGGAGTTGATCGAACCGCTGTTTGCGGGCACGGATGCGGGCGTCACTTTATTCCGGTCGATCGATTGTGCGGTCACGCCCATGGGCAAGCGGCTGCTGCGCGCGTGGCTGCTGCGGCCGTCGCTCGATTTGAGCGAGATCCAGGGTCGACTCGATGCGGTGGAAGCGGGCGTGAAGGGGATTGTCGCGCGCGAGGAGTTGCGGCGGGCGCTCGATGGGGTGCTGGACCTGGAAAGGCTGCTGAGCCGGGTCACGCTGGAGGCGGCGAATCCCCGCGATGTGCTCGCGCTGGCCGCATCGCTGGGGAAGATTCCGGCAGTCCGGGCCGCACTGGACCGGCTAAACGCGGAGCGGCTGACAACTCTGCATGCCGCGCTCGATGAGTTGGCAGATGTGCGCGAGCGCATTGAGAAGACAATCGTGCCGGAGCCGCCGCTGAGTTTTGCGGACGGCGGGGTGATCGCCGCGAGCGTGGACCGCGACCTTGATGAACTGCGGGAGCTCTCGCGCAACAGCAAGCAAGTGCTGGCGCAGATTGAGCAGCGGGAACGTAGGCGCACCGGAATTTCCTCGCTGAAGGTGAAGTTCAATTCCATTTTTGGATACTACATTGAGGTGTCGAAGCCGAATCTGCATCTTGTCCCGCAGGATTACGAGAGGAAGCAGACGCTGGTTGGGGCGGAGCGCTTCACCACGCCCGAGTTGAAAGAGTACGAGGTCAAGATTCTCGATGCGCAGGAAAAGATTGCCGAGATCGAGCGGCGGCTGTTTACCGAGTTGCGCACGGCGATTGCGGGCGAGGCCAAGCGCATCCGGCAGACAGCCCTGGCGCTGGCGGAAGTGGACGTGCTGGCGTCGCTGGCGCACATCGCAGCGTTGCGTAATTACTGTCGCCCAAAATTTGTGGAATCTGCCGACGGCAGCGAAATCGAGATCATCGAAGGCCGCCATCCCGTGATTGAGCAGCAGGAGATGGCGGGAGGCAGCGAGCGATTCGTGCCCAACGATCTTTATTTGAACGGGACCACGCACAACATCATGCTGCTCACCGGGCCTAACATGGGCGGGAAATCGACTTATCTCCGGCAGACTGCACTTATCGTGATTCTGGCGCAGATGGGATCGTTTGTGCCGGCGCGATCGACGCGGTTGAGCATGGTCGACCGCGTGTTTACCCGCATTGGGGCGAGCGACAACCTGGCGCGCGGCCGCTCGACTTTCATGGTTGAGATGACGGAGACGGCGGCGATTCTGCACACGGCGACGGCGCGGTCACTCATCCTGCTCGATGAGGTTGGCCGCGGTACTTCCACCTACGACGGGCTGGCGATTGCGTGGGCTGCGGTCGAATACCTGCACGCGCGGGTGCGGGCGAAGACTTTGTTTGCGACTCATTATTTCGAACTTACCGAGTTGGCCGAGCAGCTTTCGGGGGTGAAGAATTATCGCGTCTCGGTCAAAGAGACTGGGGGCGGAATTGTATTCTTGCGCAGGGTGGAACCCGGCGCGGCGGATCGCAGTTACGGCATCGAAGTGGCCAAGCTGGCGGGGCTGCCGAATGAAGTCATTCTGCGGGCACGGGAGGTGTTGGCTGAGCACGAGTTCGCGGAGCAACAGGCGACCGCGCATCTTTCGCCGGGAGCATCGGCGGGAGCGACTCCGCCAGCGACCCAGTTGACGATTTTTACGCCGCTGTCGCAGCCCGTGCTGGAGAAATTGCGGGAAGTGGATTTGAACCGGCTGACACCGCTTGAGGCGCTAAATTTATTGGCGGAGTTGAAGAAGGAAATTTAACCACCGAGGACACAGGGTTACACCGAGGAAAGTTCGTAGCCAAGAATTATGGCCTTACGCAAGCTGCGCGGCATCGACGAGATTGGGCAGTTGTTGATCGTTGGCTTCAACGGCACGGAGATCACGCCTCGGCTCCGTTCCCTGCTCTCACGGCTGCAACCGGCGGGAATCATTCTCTTCGCGCGGAATATCAAGAGCCCGGAACAGACGTGGAGACTGTTGCGCGAGTGCCAGAAGTGCGTCGCCGCTCGGTTGTTTACGTGCGTTGATCTTGAGGGCGGGACTGTCGATCGCTTTCGCGATGCGCTGGGAGCGACGCCTTCGGCGGCGGACGTGTTCGACACGGGCGATCGCAGGCTCTTTCGCAGACACGGACAAATCATCGGCGAGAATTGCCGCGCTTTTGGATTCAATGTCGATTTCGCGCCGGTGCTCGACCTGGCATTTGAGGCGTCACGGGGCGTGATGGAGTCTCGGGCGGTATCGGCGGATCCGCGCGAAGTGACGACTTACGCGCGTGAGTTTCTAACGGGGCTTCGGGCCGCGAAGGTCATGGGATGCGGCAAGCACTTTCCTGGTCTCGGCGAGGGCAGGCTTGACAGCCATCACGAACTTCCCTTGATTGAAAAACCATTAAAGACACTGTGGGCGGTGGACCTGCTTCCCTACCGGACGCTCCGTCAACAACTGCCGTTTGTGATGATCTCGCACGCGGCGTATCCCCAGGTTACCGACAAGCGGACTCCGGCGTCGCTGTCAAAGATGTGG
>Ga0182024_10006306_pt1 | contig 26110 bp, 25 predicted proteins | sample P32metaG_FD_120480 | JGI IMG/M metagenome (GOLD analysis project Ga0182024, IMG submission 120480) | Permafrost microbial communities from Stordalen Mire, Sweden - P3-2 metaG (Illumina Assembly) | ecosystem: Environmental > Terrestrial > Soil > Wetlands > Permafrost | place: Sweden: Stordalen... | reverse complement strand
GTCGTCTCGCCTTCCTTGACCTTGCGAACGGAAGTCCAACGAGTCCAGATGCCAGCAAAGAAGACGAGAGGCCGGCTATCGTCGAGGGCGAACCACACGGGCGGATGCGAGCCGTCCGGAAGCAGGCGACGCGTTGTGGGACAAAATCGGAGAAATCCTCAACAAGTTTTCGCCCCAAGAATGCGCCAACTACTTCAGACACGCAGGCTATGCGTGATCTCAATCCGAATCTGCTCTAAATATGTCAGAAGGCGCGTCCTTCGGCCGTTGAATATGGAGACGAGCCCCTTACCGGCGGCGCTCGCCGCCGCAAAGGCGCAGCCATCACTTTGGCTGGACAACGAGGCCTACCCAGCGCTCGAACCCTTCTTCGCGGAGCGCCATCGCGAAAACGTTCTTCTGTGTTGCTGAGAAAAGACTGGCGTTTCGTTCGAAAGAGAGCGTGTGTGTGTGGGTGTCGCACGGCTGAAGAGCCTGTGCGGCGTGGTCTCCGCCCCGATGATCAACCGATCCGGGGCTCGCGTCAGTGAGGCGCCTGGATTGGCCAGGCCGTCATCGACACGAAGGGTTAGACCATGTCCACCAAGCTTACCAATAACCAGCTTGTGCTGCTGAACGCCGCGACTCAGCGCGAGGATCGCTGCCTCGTTCCCTCCCCACCCCTGAAAGGCGGCGCCGCGCAAAAAGCTGCGGCCAAGCTGATCGCAGAGGGGCTCGTTAAGGAGATCAAAGCGAAGGCTGAAGCGCCGGTCTGGCGTCGCGATGGCGAGAGCGGTCAGGCCTATGCGCTGAAGCTGACTGCCGTTGGCATAAAGAGGACCGCTACTGACCGCGAGCAGGACCTAGCGACGAAGCGTCCAACCTCGGCGCCTGAGTCTTTTTCCGAGCCGGCGAGTTCCTCCGACGCGTTCGCGCGAGCCTCCGACATCGGCAAGACGGCACCGCGCGAGGGCAGCAAGCTCGCCTCGGTGATCGTAATGCTGCGGCGGTCGGAGGGAGCGACCATCCTCGCCCTGACAGAAGCGACGGGTTGGCTGCCGCACACCACCCGCGCCGCCATCACGGGGGTTCGAAAGCGCGGCTATTCGGTGATTCTCGAGCGAGGTGGCGAAGGGGCGTCGGTCTATCGCCTCTCCAACCCGACAACGGCAGCAGCGCCCACCACGGCCGAGTCCGGTGAAAAGACCGCGGCCCCCCGACGGGCGAGCCAGGCGGCGTGACCCGCATGCACGGCGCGCGAATCAAATCCTCTGGGATGGCGGAGCGTCAGGCGACAACAGCGCCGGACGCTTTGCTATCCCCAGATGCTCCGTTGGCGGCGATCCTCGCCGATCTGGAGGGACTCGACGTCGAAGGGCTATGGCGACAATGGCGCAATCATCTCGGCGGCGAAGCTCCCGCTCACCTGCCAAGGTGGCTGCTTTTGAAAGCGCTTGGTCACTGGCTGCAGGTCGCCGCCTTTGGCGACCTCGATAAGTCGGTGCGACGGCTGATTCGAGAGGAGCGCGCGGAAGGAGATCGCAGCGCCGCCACCCCCTTTGACCGGCGCGATCCCCAAACCCGCGAAGGGGTGGGGTTAAAGCCGGGCGCGCTGCTGGTTCGCGAATGGCAGGGCAAACTTGAACGCGTCATGGTCCTCGAAGAAGGCTTCGCCTGGAACGGCAAGAACTTTGGCAGCCTGTCCCAGATTGCCAAAGCCATGACCGGCACGAACTGGAACGGCCATCGATTCTTTGGGCTTCGCCAGAGGCACGGAACATCGGCCAGCCCGACGACCGGTGGTAGGCGACGCAAAGCTCCTGGCGATGGCGTGCGATCGGTCAGGGGTGCGACTGCCTCGATGGGTGAGACGCCGGATGGCGATGGGTCAGCAGCTTTGGCCGCGTCGGCGGGTGAGGCATCATGAAAAGCCAGCCGACCAAGCCAAGCTTGCGATGCGCGATCTATACGCGGGTCTCCACCGACCAGAAACTGGAACAGGAGTTCAACTCGCTCGACGCGCAGAGAGAAGCCTCCGAGGCTTATATCAAGAGCCAGACACATGAAGGCTGGTCGCCTGTTCGCAGCCGCTTCGACGATGGCGGATTCTCCGGCGGCTCGATGGAGCGCCCCGCCCTACGGCGACTTTTATCCGAGGTTCAAGCCAAACGAATCGATGTGATCATTGTCTACAAGGTCGATCGCCTCACCCGGTCGCTGGCCGACTTCGCTAAGCTTGTCGAGCTGTTCGACGCCCATAGCGTCTCCTTCGTATCGGTAACTCAGTCCTTCAACACCACCACCAGCATGGGGCGACTGACTTTGAACGTGCTCCTTTCCTTCGCCCAGTTTGAGCGTGAGGTCACTGGGGAACGCATCCGGGACAAGATCGCCGCCTCCAAGAAGAAGGGCATGTGGATGGGGGGTGTGGTTCCTTTGGGCTACCGCGTCGACAGCCGTGCCCTCCACATCGTCGAGGACCACGCCGAACTCGTGCGGGCTCTCTTTCGGCGCTATCTCGAAGCGGGAAGCGTCGCTCGTCTCAAACAAATCATCGACGCAGAAGACCTGCGCCTTCCCATTCGCGTCGACGGCGTGGGCCGATCGACGGGAGGAGGCCTGTTCAGCCGCGGCCACGTTTACAAGATCTTCTCGAACCCGATCTATATCGGCCAGATCGCTCACAAGGGTCAGGTCCATGCAGGCCAGCACCGGCCGATCGTCGACCGCGACCTTTGGGACGGCGTGCAGCGAAGCCTCCGGGATCACCTCGCCACCGGAAAGGAGAGGCATGAGAGACAATCAACGAACGCCATGCTGATCGGCAAGCTCTTCGATGATCGCGGCAACCTGATGACTCCGAGTTGGTCCAAGAAGGGATCAAAGCGCTGGCGATACTACGTTTCGCAGGCGGTTCTCCGAGGCGACAACACCGAGGCGGGATCGGTCGCCAGGGTTTCGGCGCCGGAGATTGAAAATAAGATCATCGAAGCGGTCGGCAATCTCGCGCAACGAAAAGGTTCAGAGGCTAGGCCCCCCGGCTATGAAGCGACGGCGGGCGATACCCCATCGCGTGAAGCTGGAAACGCAGTGTCCGACCGTCACGTCGAGATTCGTTCTCTTATCGATCGTGTGACTCTGGAAAGGACGACGATCCGGATCGCTTTGTCGCCAGACCTGGAAGAACACGGAGAGGCTAAGGTCATGACCATCCTATGGACGCCTCCATCGCCCTATCGCCGGCGAGAGATTATTCAGGGCGCGAGTGGCGGCTCGTCTTTCGCGCGTCCACTGCGACAGAGCGCACGCCTTCTGCTCGTTGATGCCCTTCGCAAAGCTCATCGCTGGCTGGACGAACTAATCGCCGACCCGAGACAGAACGTCGAGGCGATCGCCTCGCGCGAATGCAAAAGTGAGCGCTCTATTCGCATGACATTGTCGCTGGCGTTCCTCGCGCCCGACATCGTCAAGGCGGCGACCGAGGGACGTCTGCCCCGAGGCTTCGGTCTCACCCGTCTGATCGACCTTCCGATCGCCTGGTCCGATCAGTGGAAAGCGCTTGGCCTCAAAGCGCCTGCGCGAATCTAAGCGCTGAGGCGTCGCGCACCTGTCGTTCCCTCGGCAACAAGCATCGCGAGAATGCCGGCGGTTGGGACTACTTTCGGGAGAATTCTTCATCGCGGCAAGCGCCGGGCGCATAGCATCCGGGGAAACGGAAATTTGCGGCCAGAGACTTTGGCCGAGACGAAAGCTCAATTGGCCAAGGAGACCGTCGAATGGGTCTGGGAGACTGCACAGCCTCCCGCCAACCCGCGGAACAGTCGGGCTCTTTCAAACCCTTGGTCCTCATGCCAATCCGGGGCGACTGGCTGGTGGAGCTGATGGGAATCGAACTTGCGATCGCTCCGATGCTGTTGCGAATTCCAATCAGATGGGCCTGAAGACCTCCAATTACCCGTCCCGCCGGCGTACCGCTAGTTCGGCAAATGTCTCGCCCGTTGCTTCGAGGACCGCTTCCCGCCCCGTCTCGGCCTCGTAGCGGCGGATCATCACATCCATGTAGAGCGGGTCGATTTCGACGCCGCGGCAGCGCCGCCCGGTACGCTCGGCAGCGATGAGCGTCGATCCCGAACCGAGGAAAGGATCGAGCACGATGTCGCCGCGGTGAGTGACGTCGAGAAGCGCGTCCTCCAGCATGGCGCAAGGCTTGACGGTCGGATGATTCTGAAGGCCTCGGCGGGCGTCCGAACCTATCGAGGAGGCGCCCGGATAGGTCCAGAGGTTCGAGCGCCAACGTCCGTTGCGGCCGAGCTCGACGTTGTTGACATTATCGCCTTTGCCATTTTTGAACAGCGGCAGCAATTCGTGCTGGGAGCGATAGAGGCTGCCCATGCCGGCGTTGGTCTTGGCCCAGACGATCAAGTTGATCTGCGAAAGCCCCAGCTGCGCCGCAGCCGCAAGAGCCGTGGGCAGGCCCCGCCAATCTATGAAAGTGCCGAAAAGACCGCCGTCGCAGAGATAGGCGATGGCCGCACCTGCGCGCCCATATTCTCGAATGGGCATTCGAGTTCTATTTCGCTGGCGATACTGACGCCGTCGCGAGACACGATTGGGGTGCCGAGCGGGCGGTCCATTACCGCATTCATCCCCCTGGGGCCGAGCGTGCCGCTGACGGCCTTGGCAAGTTTGGCGACGCCGCGACCCAAGGCCTCTCTTGCCTCAGCATCATGCAGCATGATTTTAGGCATCGTCACGTCCTCTTGAAGTTACAATTCTTGCGCGGAAGCCTCTGGCGGCTCGACCCGACGCCCGGTGCGTCCTGTCGATAGCGGCGTCTCCATGTCAAAGCGCGTATGCAGAAGGCCGCGACACAGAGCGCTGTTTAATTCACCATTGATGTCGACACGCCGCAGCGCACGGACATAGGTCGGGAGCGTTTCGGCCTGCAGCGGTTCGCCGTCAGCATCGACAATCGCTCGCGACGTCGCAATTGCATCGGTGACGACCGGACGTCGTTCAAGATAGCGCGTCCGAAACCGGGTGCCCGCGTCGTCAACCCCCAAATCGACAAGCTGGTCGAGCGTCATCTCGACCAGCCTGGCGGCATCATGGCCCGCCTCGACGAGATGGGCGAGCAACGCAGCTTGCCGGCGTTGAAAAGCCTTCAACAGAAAAGTCCTCCGCAACTCGTCAAGATCCCCATCTGCCTCGCCCACAGCGGGATAGCCTTCAGCGATCGTTTCGCAGAGCGCGGGTGGGCGGGGACCGGCAACATCGGCTGCATCACGCAGATCGCGACAGGGACATCGATCCCGATTGTCCATACCGTGGAGCTGTTGGACTGGGCCACTGGCGGCCCGCGCCAGAAAGCGCTGGAGGGAATGCAGGCTTCATGCTCTCCAGTCGTATGGCACTTCCCACATGTCGCGCGGGCGTCGAATCTTCTACGCCAAGAAGCGCCGCCGAGTTTAGATGCAAAGAAAGCGATACTCGCGCAACGCCTCTGCGTCGCAATCGAACCGCGCGGCGGCGCCGACGCTCGAACTCGCCACCTATGACTTGCCGCGCGGCGCGCCGCTGGCGGGCTCGATAGGCGCCCTCGCGGGTCGACATGTCGATTTTCTGCTGATCGCCAACGATGGCGTCGTGCACAAGATCGAGGGTCGAGGCCTCGCCAGCGACAAGAACGCCAACTTCAGCCTGCCGATCACGCCCGACGCGGGGTCAATCGGGGCGCTGCAAATTCTTGTCGCGATCGCCACAATTTGTCGAAAGCGGCAGCCTAATATCAAATAGGGCCCCAGTCCTGTGGACGGGGGTGCGGGAGGAAAGCCATGGAAACACATCAGAGCTCGCCAGCCACGGGCTCACGAGAAGCTGCATTGACGCCGTTCGACAGCGCTCGGCTCGATGACCTCCTCGACGAGGCCGGCATGGATGCGCTCGTCGTATCCTCGAAGCACAACATCCAATATCTTCTTGGCGGATACCGGTTTTTTTTCTTCGATCACTTCGATGCCATTGGCGTCAGCCGCTATCTGCCTCTTCTCGTTTACGTCAAGGGCCGCCCCGACCAGGCCGCCTATATCGGCCACGCGATGGAGTCCTACGAACGCGACCTCGGCAAGTTCTGGGCGCCGACTGTGTTGTCGGCCCGCGGCAGCCTCGATGCCGCTCAACTCGCTACAGACTATCTCGCCAAGCTTGGCCCGAAGCTGAAGCGCGTCGGCGTGGAGCGCGCGTTCCTGCCCGCCGATGCCGACGAACTGTTGCGTCGCGCGCTTTCCCAAACCGAACTCGTCGAGGCGCACCTGCCCCTCGAGCGGCTACGAGCGCGCAAGACACCCGAGGAGCTCGATCATCTGCGCAAGGCCTCCGATCTGGTGGTCGATTCGATGCTCGCGGTCATCGCCGCGCATGGACCGGGAGCCTCGAAGATCGAACTGACCGAGGCGCTTCGTCGCGAAGAGGTTAGCCGCGGTCTGACCTTCGAGTATTGCCTCATTTCCGCCGGCGCAAGCCACAACCGGGCGCCTTCCGATCAAGTCTGGGGCGAGGGCGAGATCCTGTCGCTCGATTCGGGCGGCAACTTCAAGGGCTACATCGGCGACCTCTGCCGCATGGCGATCCAGGGCGAGCCTGACGCCGAGCTCAAGGATCTGCTGGCCGAGATCGACGCGATCCAAATGGCGGCCCGCAAGCCTATCCGCGCTGGTGCGCTCGGCAGCGACATCTATGCAAGCGCCGACGAATTGCTGAGAAGATCGGCGAACGGCAACTTACTTGAATTTGTCGCCCATGGGATGGGCCTCATCAGCCACGAAGCGCCGCGGCTCACCGACGTCGGTCCCGTCCCCTACCCCGCCTATGACGCCGACAGGCCGTTGGGCAAAGGCATGGTTATCTCGATCGAGACCACTCTCCAGCATCCGCGCCGCGGATATATCAAACTGGAGGACACGCTCGCCGTCACAGACGATGGCTGGGAGGCGTTCGGCGATCGAGGCCGCGGATGGAACCGAGGTGGAGTGCAGCCATTGGTCCCGCTCGTTTCGGCAGGTGATTTCAATCCTTAGTCGGGCTCAGGTCAATCCGAGTAGTCTTTGATCGCCCCCGTTCCAGTGCGTCGGTTAAAACTGAACAGCGGTGCGGCAGAAATGTCGCCCACACGGACGCCTTCTGTGGGAATCGAGAGGCATCCAAAACCGAAGTGAGTCCGACGTTCCCAAAAACCTCAGGAATTTTCCCCATGACCAAGCGCCTCTTCACCGCGACCGATCTTGAGGTGCTCAAACGCTGGGACACCCCTACTTTCTGCAACGGCCTCGAACTGGTCGCGCCAGAGCGGCGCGGTCCCGAAAGGGATTAGGCTGGGAAATATCACCTTCGAAATAGTCTCGCAATTTGGGGCGACGCCGATGCTGGCGAAAATCGATGCGGCTTTGACGGAGCTGGCGTGATTATGCGGACAAGCGAAATTCTCGACCCGGCTGGGCGCTCTCCAGCGGTCGCTGAGGCGAATAAGCGCCTACCATTCTCAGCCGTCATGCCAACTATGTCCTAAGGCACTGATTTAGTTGAATTGACAAGCAGAACCATCCATTGCGCAGAGTTCTCATCTTCATCCGCTCTGGCGCGCCATCAGGACAGGAGAGGACTTCGAAGGACTGGAGCGGACACCCGGACGCGGGTAGCTGGCGTTCTCAACTTCAAGGCCCAAACGAAGTTCGGACGGCCGGGGTTGGCGCGACGCGGTCACTCGACGGGTGGCAGGGGTCGGACCCATAGCGGTCCTTCTGTCCAATCTCCCCTTAGAGGTTTCCTGACCCGACAACCGGCAGGCGTATGAGGCGCATCAGCATATAGCGCAGCCATCGGCGCAACTTTCGATCCTTTATGCGAGGGACTCCGCACGGTATAGGCGGTAGCATCGCTCATATGCGTCAACAGGTTTCAAATCGAAGCCGCCGGCCAGTCGTCTTTGGCGTGCTGTTGGCTGGCTTAGTCGTGGCAATTGCTTTGGCGGCTGCGCTGTCGCCAATTGTGCTCCCGCCCCTGATTATCGACGGAGTTGCCGTTTGAGTTGTTCGAGCGCTCGCGGAATACCGAAACCTCGCCTGTCGGCTCGACGAACCGCATCATGCGATTGTTCGGGATATCGGACCAGACGAGACAGCGGCCTGCCGCGAACCAAGCGGGTCCCTCCGCCCAACGCGCTCCCATCCACAAGCGCTCAACGCGCACGCGGCCCGCAAAACAGGCTTTGAAACGCGGATCGAGGACTTCAATATCAGTCCCCTCGACCTGGCCATACCACATGAGATACTTCCCCCCTGACTTGCACGAAAGACTGTTGGCGACACTGATAGCATGAGACTGGGTCGACAGAAGTCTTTCTGTTCGACCGCGATGGGCGTTCCTCACGCCGATGATCGCCTGTTTCCCCATACCTCCGGATTGAGGAACCCGGCCGGCGGGTGGCCGGCCATCACCGCCATGACGATTTCGGCCGACGCGACCGCGAGGTTGCGTGCGGCCTCGATCGTATTTCCGGCCGTGTGGGGCGACAGGACGACGTTCGGAGCGCGCAGAATCGGATTGTCGGGCGAAGGCGGTTCGGCCTCAAAGACGTCGAGCCCCGCCCCGCCGATGCGCCCAGCGTGCAGAGCTTCCGCCAGCGCCCTTTCGTCGACGAGCGCGCCGCGGGCGGCGTTGATAAGAATCGCCGTCGGTTTCATCGCCTGCAATTCGGCGGCGCCGATGAGGTGAAAGCTGGCCGCCGTCATCGGCGTGTGCAATGACACGACGTCGGCGGCCTCGAGCAGGGCCCTCAGGTCTCCAACCTTTTGCGCGCCGCGCGCTTCAATTTCAGACTCGGAAAGGCCCGGATCGAAGGCGAGCACGCGCATCCTAAATCCTTGCGCGCAAATTCGCGCGACGCGGGCGCCGATATTGCCGATTCCCACAAGGCCGAGCATCCGCTCCGACAATTGCCCGAATTGCAGCCGCCAGCGCGCCGAATGCTGGCCGGAGATCACTAGACCATGCACCTCGGGAACGCGACGCAACGTCGCCAGCATCAGCGCGACCGTCGCCTCCGCGACCGCGTCGGCGTTGCCTCCCGGAACATTCGCCACGACGATCCCGCGCGCCGTCGCCGCGGCGATGTCGATATTGTCGACCCCCGCTCCATGTTTGGAAATGACTTTTAGGCGCGAACAAGAGTCCATCAAGTTGGCGTCCATCGGCGCGTTGCGCACGATGACAGCGTCGGCCTGAGTGAAGGAGCGTGCGCGCGCCGGGGCGTCTTGTGCGGCGTCGGGCGCATCGACGAAGAAACGCTCACCGAGCCGCGTTACGCCCTCTGCATGGATTGGATCGGGAATAAAGACGCGCGGCAAGTTCATCGCGACTGGCTCTTGGCGTGAAGGCGGCAACAACGGCGTAGGTCCGCTCGCCCCACCTCGAACGATGTGGTATTGCCCAGCGCCCGGGGAGCATCGCGATGCCGCACATTTTGGTCGAGTATTCGAGCAATCTCGAACGAGGGATAAGCGTAACGGCGCTGATCGACGGCTTGCACCGAGCCGTCGTGCAATCTGGATTGTTCGAGCCGGCGGCGGTGCGCACGCGGGCTCTCCCCCGCGACATATACCTCATAGCGGACCGCGCCCCAGAGAACGTCTTTTTGCACATCATCGCCCGGATTCGCGCAGGGCGCACGACGGACGACCGCAAGTCGCTGGGAAACAGTCTCTTGCGAACCGCCAAGGATGCGCTGGCCTCGCTGCCGGCCTCGACGCCCATCGCGTTGACCGTCGAGGTGCAAGAAATCGATCCAGAGATGCTGTTTCGGCATGTGACAATCAAATAGCGTTCGGCCTTTGCCTAGCGCTTTCCTTTGCCTCTGATCGCGGAAAGCGTCGTCGAGGTTGCGATGGCCTCAGGGTCGAATTTCACTTCGATTATGGCCGGCTTGCCGGAAGCAAGCGCGCGCTCGAACGCCGGGGCGAATTCCTCGGTCGCCGCGACCGTCTCGCCGTGCCCGCCATAGGCGCGGGCGAGCGCGGCGAAATCGGGATTGACGAGATCCGTCGCAATGACGCGGCCGGGATAATCGCGCTCTTGATGCATGCGGATCGTACCGTGGACGCCGTTGTTCACGACGACGACCACCACTCCGGCGCCGTACTGAACCGCCGTGGCGAGCTCCTGGCTCGTGAGCTGGAAGCAACCGTCGCCGGCGAAGGCGACAACGATGCGCTCCGGAAACTTGAGTTTAGCGGCGATCGCCGCGGGCAGACCATAGCCCATCGTGCCCGACGTCGGGGCAAGTTGGGTGGCGTAACGGCGGAAACGGAAGAAGCGATGCAGCCAGCCGGAATAATTGCCGGCGCCGTTGGTGAGAATCGCATCGTCCGGGAGCCGCTCCCGCAACCACGCGACGAGTTCTCCGAGCTGGACCGCGCCGATGTTTTTCGTCGGCGTCGACCACGCGCGGAATGCGGCATTTGCCGCGCGCGTTTCGGCGCTCCACTCGATTGAGGTCGGTTGCCGGACGCTCTCCAGCGCAGCGACAAACATCGCGGGGCTTGCATTGATTGCGAGCGTCGGCCGATAGACGCGGCCGAGCTCTTCGGCGCCCGGATAGACATGGACGAGCGCCTGTTTGGGGTCAGGAATATCGATCAGCGTGTAGCCGGATGACGGCATCTCGCTCATGCGGCCGCCGATCAGCAACAGAAGATCGGCCTGTTTCACGCGTTCGGCGAGCGCGGGATTGACGCCAATGCCGACGTCCCCCGCGTAGTTAGGATGGTCGTGATCGAACAGCGCCTGCCGCCGCAGAGAACAACCGACGGGCACATCAAAGCGCTCGGCGAAGCGGCGAACGCCTGCGACCGCCTCCTCGCTCCATCGCGAACCGCCGAGGATGACGAACGGCCGCTTCGCCGCTCCGAGCATCTTTCCAAGCTCCGCCATCTGCCTCGGGTCAGGATAGGTTTCGACCTGCACCCAAGATTTCGCGTCGGGGACAACGGCGGTCGCGCGCAACATGTCCTCGGGCAGCGACAGGACGACAGGACCCGGCCTGCCGGATGTCGCCTGATGAAACGCTCGCGCGACAATCTCAGGAATACGGTCGGGGCTGTCGATTTCTTCGACCCATTTCGCGACTTCGCCAAAGAAGTTCTTCGCGTCGATCTCCTGAAAGGCCTCGCGGCCACGCATCCGCCGCGCAACCTGACCGAGTAAAAGGATCATCGGCGTCGAATCCTGGCGGCCGATATGGAGACCAGCGGAGGCATTCGTCGCGCCGGGTCCCCTTGTCGCCATTACAATCCCCGGCCGGCAGGTAAGCTTGCCCAATGCCTCCGCAGCCATGGCGGCGCCGCCTTCGTGGCGAAACACGTTGACTTGGATCGAGGACTCGTAAAGCGCGTCAAGCAGAGCAAGATAGGATTCGCCCGGGACGCAGAACGCGCGCTCGACGCCGTTGCGCACCAGCGCGGCGGCCAGTATTTGTCCGCCGGTCCGCGGATCGCCACAATTGGTCATGCCGTTTCAGGCCCCCCGGGCCGCTTCACTCCGCCGCCAGGCCCTTCAAACACGCGCGAGCAAGCGTTTCCGATATGCGTTCGCATGGCCAAGCGCGCTGCGTCCCTGTCTTGGGCTTCGATAGCTTCGAGCATAACGACGTGCTCGGTTTGCACAGTGCGCAAGTGTTCAAGGGGGCGTGTCAGGGAAAGGCTGCGCGCCAGATTGATCGCAAACTCAATCGGCATGCGCATCGACTGCATCACGGTCTCGAAAAACTCATTCCCGGATGCGCGCGCCACCGCAATATGGAATTCCAGGTCAGCGCTCATGCCGACCATTCCCTGAGCCGTCGCTGTTTCCATCCTCTCCAGCGCTTCGCGCATGATCAGCAGCATTTCGGGTGTGCGATTCTGGGCGGCGAAATAAGCCGCTTCGCCCTCGAGGCCGATCCTGAATTCATAACATTTTCGCACTTCGGCGAGGCTGTTGACAGGACCGAACCCGACTGAATCCACTATTCGTGGCGGAAAATTGGTCCGCTTCTGAACATAACTGCCGGACCCTTTTTTCGAAACGATGACCCCCGTTACGCGCAGTCGCGAGAGCGCCTCGCGAATAACGGGCCGGGAGACGCCAAAACGTTCCGCAAGTTCGATTTCTGGCGGAAGCCGATCCCCGTCGCTGAATTCGCCACGCTCAATCAGTTCGATCATGCGCACTGCTAATTGTTCCGCCAGACGCAGCGGCGGCGTGACTGGCCCCCAAGCTTCGTCTTCGAAGCCGCCGCGCTCATTCTGGATAAGTTGCCTTACAACTTCTGTGGACATGCGGTGGTTGGCACTCCATCTTGCCGAAATTTGGCCCTTATTCGAACCCGAAGATACACCGGGATGACATTCTGAGACAAATCAGATTGACAAATTTACAGAATGCCTCTACCCGATTTGTGTCAGCTAGGCAAGCGAGAGCGGCAATGGCGCTGTGGCGGTCCCGAGCGCAAGTCCGGCAGGGAAGAGCTGCACCGTCATGACGGTCCGGCGCGTCTGCTGGATCGTTCGATCCGCAATGGAGTGCCAGCCCGCGTCGCGGGGTGGCGGGCGAACCGGCCCGCGGGGAGGAGGAGACGCGATGGACGGTGCTCGGCCGAACGCCGTTTCAATTGGCTCGTTTGGAGAGTCCCAAGTAAGCGCGGCGGGCGGCGGCGATGGCTTACTCGTCGTGCGGGGCATATCCAAGCAGTTCGGCGGAACCGAGGCCCTGATCGACGTCGGCACGCATCTGAACCCCGGCGAAATCCTGGCGCTGCTCGGTGAGAACGGGGCGGGCAAGTCCACCTTGATCAAGATTCTCGCCGGGGTCTACACGCTCGACAAAGGCAGCGTGACCTTTCGTGGCGCAGATGTGACCGGTTCCCTCAGGCGCCTGCCTATCGCCTTCATCCATCAGGATCTCGGCCTGATCGATTGGATGACGGTCGCTGAAAACATCTGTTTGACCCTCGGTTTCCCGCGGCGCCACGGTTTAATTGATTGGGCTGCGGCGCGCGGGCGCGCCGCAGCTGTTCTGGAAATGCTCGGCGCCGACATCGACCCCGACATCAGGATCCAGAGCCTGAGCCGAACCGAGAAGTCCCTTGTCGCGATCGCCAGGGCGCTTGCCGCTGAAGCCGAGATACTGGTTCTCGACGAGCCGACGGCCAGCCTGCCCGCAGATGAGGTTGCGCGGCTGTTCGCCGCCTTGCGTCGGCTGCGTGCGCGCGGAGTCGCAATGATCTACGTGTCGCATCGTCTCGATGAAGTGTTTGAGATTGCCGACCGGATGGTCGTCTTGCGCGACGGCCGCGTCGCTGGCGATCGCGTCGTGGCGCAAACCACGCCCGACGAGGCGATCTTGTTGATCGTGGGCCGCGAGCCGTCGCAGGTCTTTCGCCGCCCCGCGGAGCGTCGCGGCTCGCCGCGCCTTACGCTCAAATCGGTCTTTGTTGACGCCGTCGGCCCGGTCGATTGCGAGATTCACGCTGGCGAGATTATCGGATTCGTTGGTCTGCGCGGCGCGGGTCAGGAAAGCGTCGGCCGGGCGCTATTCGGCGTCACGCCAATCACCAGCGGAAGCATTCTTCTCGACGGTAAGACGATGGCCGCGACCTCGCCGCATGAGGCGATGAATTGCGGCGTCAACCTAGTCTGCGCCGATCGGGTTGGCGAATCCATCATGCCCAACCTTACGGTCCGCGAAAATCTGTTCATCAACCCGGTCGCCGCGGGCCTTAGTCTGTTTTCCGTGCTCGCGCCGGGGCGCGAAACCCGAGCCGCATTGGAGCTTGGCCAGCGGGTAGGGTTGAGGCCAAACGACCCGACGTTGCCGATCGAGCTCTTGTCAGGCGGTAACCAACAAAAGGTCGTGGTCGGGCGTTGGCTGCACCTCGCCGCGAAGGTCTATGTTTTCGAGGACCCAACGGCCGGCGTCGATGTTGGCGCCAAGGCCGAAATCTACCGACTATTCGACGTGGCTCTTCAGGCCGGAGCCGCCATTTTGATCGTGTCCACAGATTTCGAGGAGGTTGCCAAGGTTAGCCATCGCGCGCTGGTGTTCGATCGCGGCCGCGTTGTCGCCGAACTCGCCGCCGCCGACCTTTCGGTCGAAAATCTCCTCGCCGCGGCCTCCGCCAACATTCGGCACGCCGCCAAAGCCGATTCCGCCATTTTCTCCGACCCGGCCCAGGGCGCTCATGCAGTCCATTAAGTCCAACGCCATCGAGCCGACCCGACCGGAGCTTGCGACGCTTTCGCGCGTCCAGGCGATCCTGCGCCTCTTGCCGGTCTATGGCCTGCCGATCCTGACGCTGCTGTTGATCATCTTTTTTTCCCTGCTGTTGCCCGACACTTTCCCGACCGCGCTCAACGTGCGCTCCGTCCTCAGCGACAAGGCGATTATCGCGCTCCTGTCGCTGGCCGCGACATTGCCGATGATGGCCGGCCGCATCGACCTCACCGTCGGTTTTGGCATCGTCATGTGGCACATCCTGGCGATCAGCCTGCAGGTCAAGTTCGGCGTCCCCTGGCCGCTGGCGATTCTGATTGTCGTCTGTTGCGGGGCTCTGGTCGGCCTGCTCAATGGATGGCTTGTCGAGGTCGCGCAGGTTGACGCATTCATCGCGACGCTCGGCACCGGCACAATTCTATATGCGCTCGCTCTCTGGCACACGGAGGGACGCCAGATCATCGGCCCATTGTCCGCGGGCTTCATCGCCGTCAACACCACGTCGATTGCAGGGATTCCGATACCGGCCATCTATGTGCTCGTCCTGGCCGTCGTGCTTTGGATCGCCAGCGAACGTTTGCCGCTGGGTCGCTACATCTATGCGATCGGCGCCAATGAAAAGGCGGCCGCGCTCAACGGCATTCCGGTACGCACCTATGTCATCGGCGTGTTCGTCGCCTCCGGGGCGATCGCCGGGTTCGCCGGCTGCGTGCTCGCCGCCAAGCTCAGGATCGGCCAGGCCAATGTCGGGCTCGACTATCTCTTGCCGGCCCTGGTCGGCGCTTTCCTCGGCTCGACCACTATTAAGCCTGGCCGAGTCAACATCTGGGGCACGATATTCGGGGTGCTGATTCTCGCCGTCGGCATTTCCGGCATTCAGCAGCTCGGCGGGGCGTTCTTTGTCGAGCCTCTGTTCAACGGCACGACATTGGTCATTTCCATTGCGCTGGCCGCCTTCGCACAGCGCCGGCGCACCGTTGTGCGGCCGGCGCGCGTGACGAAGGATTCGACCTAGCGAGGAATTCGCGACGCGCCTGGCTTGCCGCCAGCCGCTCGCCTTTCAGTATCGGCGGCCGATCGTGGCCGCCGCGGAAGCGCCGGACCAACCGGCCTGGAGAGCTCCAGGGCTCGCCAGTACTCAAGGGGAAGGAAACAATATGTCGAAGTTCCGTTTCATAGCCAGGGGCCTGCTGGCCACCACGGCGCTTGTCGGATTCAACATCGCGGCGGCGCAAGCAGCCAATGACGCTTTCATGGCGAAGGCCAAGGAATATATCGCCGAGGCGACCGCTCCGGTCACCAAGTGGGATGGCCCCACCACCGGTCCTAAGGCGCAGGGCAAGAAGCTGGTCATCTACGTTTCGACCGATCAACGCAATGGTGGGGCGCAGGGCGTCGGCGACGGCGCCGCGGAGGCCGCCAAGGCGATCGGTTGGGACTTCCGCATCCTCGACGGCCAGGGATCGGTCCCCGGGCGCACTTCGGCGATGAGCCAGGCGATCGCGCTCAAGGCCGACGGCATCATCCTCGGCAGTCCCGATGCCGTCGAGCAGGCGCCGGAGATCGAAGAGGCGGTCAAGGCGGGGATCAAGGTCGTCGGCTGGCATTCAGGCCCGGCCCCCGGCAAGATCGAGGCCAACCCCAACGTCTTCACCAATATCACCACGGATCCGAACGAGGTTGCCAAAGCTTCGGGGCTCTACGCCGTGGTCGACTCGAACGGCACGGCCGGCGTGATCCTTTTCACCGATAGCATCTACGCGATCGCCACCGCCAAGACGAACGCGGAAAAGGCGGCGATCGAAGGGTGCTCCGGCTGCAAGGTGCTGTCGATCGAGGACACGCCAATCGGCGATCTCGCCAACCGCATGCCGCAATTGACGACCTCGCTCCTGTCGAAATATGGCAAGGCGTGGACGTATTCGATAGCCGTCAACGACCTCTATTTCGACTTCTCGGCGCCGTCTCTGACCTCAGCCGGAATCGATCCCGCGACCGGTTACCCGCGCCAAATCTCTGCCGGCGACGGCTCGGTGCCGGCGTTCCAGCGCATCCGCGGCAAGCAGTATCAGCTCGCCACAGTTGCCGAGCCGCTGCATCTGCACGGCTGGCAGGCAGTCGACGAAATGAACCGCGCCTTCGTCGGCCAGCCGCCGAGCGGCTATGTCGCTCACGTCCACCTGTTCATCAACGCCAACATCGACAAGGACGGCGGCGCGCAGAACATCTTCGACCCCGGTAACGGCTACAAAGAACAGTACAAGAAGATCTGGGGGGTCAAGTAACCGCCAGACCCCTGGCGTCCCAACAGTCAAGGGCGGCGCTGCGCGCCGCTCTTTTTCCCGAAGCTTATCGGCTGCCCTGGCGAGACGAAAAAGCGCCGATATGCGGACTCATCGCCACTGACTCGCCTGATCAAACAATCACATGCGTCCGCGTTTGCAGCGAGGCGCCAATTACACGGAGACGACACGATGGCCAGCAACGCTCTTCCCAAGCCCGACTATTCCACCAGAAACATGCGTCTTGTCGGCCACAGCGAACAGGACGGGCGATGCGACGGCGTGCAGATCATGGTGCATCGCGGCTACGCCTATATCGGGCATATCTTCTCGAAGGGTTTTTCCGTCGTCGACGTGCGCGATCCGAGCAAACCGAAAGTGGTGAAATATATCGCCGCCCCGCCGAACACCTGGACGCTGCATCTGCAGGCCTTCGACGATCTGCTGCTCGTGGTCCATAACAAGGACATGTTCGCCCAGCCTGAGCTTGCCGACGAGAAGAATTACTACAAGGGTTCCGTCGACCACCACGCCAAGGAAGAATCCTCCAAGCGAAACTGGTCGGCCGGCATGGCCGTCTACGACATCTCCAAACCTGAAGATCCCAAGCAGATCGGCTTCATGTCTGTCGAAGGCACCGGACTGCACCGCCTGTGGTATGTGGGGGGTCGCTGGGCCTATGCCTCGGCGCTCCTCGACGGCTTTTCCGACTACATTCTCATCGCCATAGATCTGAAGAATCCGAAAAAGCCTGTATTGGCCGGCAAATACTGGCTGCCGGGCATGAACGTCGCCGCCGGCGAGAAGGCCAACTGGCCGACGAAGAACGGCCGATTCGGCCTGCACCACGCGATCGTCCATGACGACATCGCCTACTGCAGTTGGCGCGACGGATGCCTCGCCGTCGTCGACGTCAAGGATAAGGCCAATCCCAAGCTCATCGTCCATAAGACCTGGGCGCCGCCCTTTGGCGGCGGCACGCACAATGCGCTGCCGCTGCCCGACCGCAATCTCCTGATCGTCGTAGACGAAACGGTGCTCGACAATCAGGAGGACGGCTTCAAGCCAATCTGGGTCTTCGACAATCAGGTCAAATCCAACCCGATCAGCATTTCGACCTTCCCGCAACCATCGGACAAGAACTACCTGAAGGTCGGCGGTCATTTCGGGCCGCATAACGTGCATGAGAATCGGCCAGGCAGCTACGTCAGCTCCGAGCTGATTTTCGCGACTTATCAGAACGCCGGCCTGCGCGTTTACGACATCAAGGACCAGTTCCGGCCCAAGGAGGTTGCGGCTTTCGTGCCGCCGCCGCCGGCCAAATGGGTCGACCCGCGGCCGAACCGGCCGATCGTGCTGCATTCGGCCGACGTTTTCGTCGACAAAAACGCGCTTTGCTACGTCACCGACTTCAGCGCCGGCCTTTACATCGTCGAATACAAGGGCTGAGCCGGGAAGGGGGAATCGACATGGCTGGCGCCGACATTCCGAAGCCGACCTATGCCCACAACATGCGCCTGATCGGCCACTCCGATCAGGCCGGCCGCTCCGACGGCCAGCAGATCATGGTGCGCAACGGTTATGCCTATATCGGCCATGTCTGTTCGAAGGGTTTTTCCGTCGTCGACGTTCGCGACCCGACCAATCCGAAAACCGTCAACTACATCCAAAACCCGCCTGACACCTGGAGTCTCCATCTGCAGGTGCATGACGAGCTGCTCCTCCTCGTTCACGGCAGGGATATGTTCTCCCAGCCCGAAATGGCGGACGAGCGCAATTACTACAAACCGAAGGCCGGCGCCCACGGCCATGAGGAGGCGCCGCGCGCGCGAAACTGGTCTGCAGGCATGGCCGTGTTCGACGTTTCCAAGCCGGCCGAGCCGCGCCAGATCGGCTTCATGCCGGTCGACGGAACAGGGCTGCACCGCATCTGGTATGTCGGCGGGCGCTGGGCCTATGCCTCGGCAATGCTGGAGGGGTTCTCAGACTATATTCTCATCACCATCGATATGCAGGATCCGACCAGGCCGCAGGTCGTCGGTCGCTATTGGTTGCCGGGAATGAATATTGCGGCGGGCGAAAAAGCCGACTGGCCGCTTGAGCGCGGGCGCTACGGGTTGCACCACGCAGTGGTCGCCGACGATATCGCTTATTGCGCGTGGCGGGATGGTTGCCTGGTGACGGTCGACGTCGCGGACAAGAGCAATCCGAAAAAGATCGTCCATAGGAACTGGTCCCCGCCTTTCGGCGGCGGCACGCACAATTGCCTGCCGCTGCCCGACCGCGATCTGCTCATCGTTCTCGACGAAGCGGTGCTCGATGGCATGGAAGACGGCTTCAAGCCGATCTGGGTCTTCGACAATCAGGTGAAATCGAACCCGATCAGCATCGCCACTTTCCCGCTGCCTAACGACCGCGACTACATCGCTGTCGGTGGACATTTCGGGCCGCATAACGTTCACGAAAATCGACCCGGCAGTTTCCAAAGCTCGACCCTGATCTTCGCCACTTATCAGAACGCCGGGGTGCGGGTTTACGATATCAGCAATGCGCTCCAGCCAATCGAGGTTGGCGCCTGCGTGCCGCCGGCGCCGAAGAAGCTGGTTGATCCTCGCCCCAACCGGCCAGTCGTGCTGCACTCGGCCGACGTGTTCGTCGACACGAACGGCATTTGTTACTGCACCGACTGGAGCGGCGCCGGCCTGTATATCATGGAGTACCTCGGGTGAGCGTCCTGCCGAGGAGATATCGTCCGCGCCTAAAGAACCAGCGGCGCGGGGGCTGACGATGGCGGATGACGATCCCATCGCGCAGCCAGTCGGATCCTGGCGCGCGCTGATATTTGAGCAATACGAGCCCACGGGCAAATCGCTCGATTGGTTGCGCGAGCGCGGCGGCGAGCTGACGGTTGGTTATGGGCTATGGCAATCTCCATTCTGGCGCTATTCCGACGAGGCGTTCATCGTCGCCGCGCAAGGTTGCATAGGGGTCATGGGCGCCAGCGGAACCCTCATCACGCGCCGCATATTTGAGGCGCTTCCTGAGCTTCGCTACATCTCGAAATTCGGCATTGGCGTCGACAGCATCGACATCGACGCAGCGACCGAACATGGCGTGCTGGTCGCCAACACGCCCGAGGACTCGCAAGTCACCACGGTGTGCGAGCATGCGATCGCGCTGATGCTCGCTCTCAAGAAGCAGCTTCTTGTCTGGACGCCGGAATTCATGCGCAATGGCGGCTGGCGTGGAACGGTGAACTCATCGTCGATGCTTGGCGCTACGATCGGCATCGTCGGCCTCGGTCGCATTGGGCGCGGCGTCGCCGACCGCCTCGCGGGCTGGGGCGTGCGGATCTTGGCCTATGATCCGTATACGACGGAGGCGATGAACAGCGTGACGCTGACCGATCTGACGACGCTTCTGGAGTCCTCGGACATCGTGACGCTGCATGCCTCGCCCACAGCGGAAAATCATCATCTCATCAATGGTGATACCCTGGCGCGCATGAGGCCGAGCGCCATCCTGGTCAATACGGGACGCGGCTCGCTGGTCGACTATTCCGCGCTGAAACAGGCGCTCGCGAGCGGCGCCATCGCTGGTGCGGCGCTCGACGTCTACGAGCGCGAACCGCCGGACCCCGCAGATCCCCTGTTCTCCATGCCGAATGTCATCTGCACGCCGCACGTCGCGTCCTGGACTTGGGACGGCGTGCAGAATGTTGGGTGGCATGGCGCGCGCAATCTGTGGGCGATGATAAGCGGCGAAGGCGACGCTGGTATCGTCAATCCGCGGGCGCGCCTGTCGCGCCGATCCTGAAGCAGCGATTGGCTCGAGCGACAAGAGAATGAAATGACTTCAGTGGATAAGAAACTTGCCGCGGATGCCGCGCCGGCGCGCGGCTTTCCGGTTCCGATTCTCGCGTTGACGATGAGCGCCTTCGCGATCGGCACTGCGGAATTCGTCATCGCCGGACTCTTGCCCGACATCTCGCGCGACCTTGGGGTGTCGATCCCCGCCGCCGGTCGGCTGGTGACCGCCTACGCCATCGGCGTCGTCGTCGGCGCGCCGGTTCTGGCGATCGTCACGAGCAAGTTACCCCGCAAGCTGGTGCTGTTGCTGATGCTCGGCATTTTCATCCTCGGCAATCTCCTCTCGGCGCTCTCGCCGAACTACGCTTTGCTGATGATCGCGCGCGTCGTCGCCGCGTTGGCGCATGGCTCGCTGTTCGGCGTTGGCGTGGTGGTGGCGACCGATCTCGTTCCGGAGAACAGGCGCGCGAGCGCCGTCGCGCTGATGTTCTCCGGCCTGACCATCGCCAACATCGCTGGCGTGCCGCTGGGAACGCTGGTCGGGCAACTCTACGGTTGGCGGGCGACGTTTTTTGCGATCACCGCGCTTGGCGTTCTATCGCTCGTCGCGGCGGCGCTTCTCATTCCGAGGGTTTCCGGCGGCGGCGCGATTGACGTTCGCCGCGAATTCTCTATCACGAGCCGTCCGGAAGTCTTGCTGGCGCTCGCCACGACCGTTCTCGGCTGGGGATGCGTGTTCGTCCTGTTCACCTATATCGTCCCCATCCTAGAGGACGTCAGCGGTTTCTCGCCTCATAGTGTGACGATCATTCTTTTTGTCATCGGCGTCGGTCTGACCGTCGGCATCAACGTCGGAGGCAAACTTGCCGATCGCGGCTTGATGCGCGCGCTGATCGGCATGCTGGTCGTGCTCGCCGCATTGTCGGCGCTGTTCGCGGTCGCAAGTCACAATATGATTACCGCCGTCGTCGTGATCTTTCTATGGGGCATGGCGGCTTTCGCGACGATCCCGCCGCTGCAGACGCGCGCCCTCGACGCGGCGAAGGAAGCGCCCAATATCGCCTCCGCCCTTAATGTCGGCGCGTTCAATCTCGGCAATGCCGGGGGCGCTTTCCTCGGCGGTCTGGTGATCGATTGGGGCTTTGGGCTCACCGCCGTCCCGCTCGCGGCCGCGCTGGTCGCGCTCGCGGGTCTGGCCACGGCGATGGTTGGCGCCAGACTCGATCGCCGGCAAGCGCCAAGCCTTTGACTTGGCAAGGTTAGAGGCTGTTGAGGCTCGCCTCGGCGCCATAGCGGGCGCGCCAAGTCCCCTGCGGCAGCGCCAACGACGAAGGCGTCGCGTCGCTCACGCCAGATCTTACGCGAAGCGCGCGGCGCGCTCGTCGTGTTGCGCGAGGCGCCGCAGGAGATAATCGACTTCCGCCTTCGCTGTCGCCGTCAGGCCCGCCCCAGGCTTACGCTGCGCGTCCGATCCCAATATGCCACGCTTCATCATGACATACTTGCGAACCGCCAGACCGACCCCTTGCTGTTGCTCGTAGCGCGCAAGAGGCAAGTGCGCGTCGAAGAGATCATGTGCCGCGTCACGCTCGCCTTTCTTCGAAAGCCCGACAACGTCAATCAGCATTTCTGGGAACGCATAACCGGTCATCGCCCCGTCCGCGCCGCGCTCCATCTCAAAATCAAGAAAGAGGCCGCCGTTGCCGGTAAGGATTGAGACTCGGCGCAACTTGCCCTCCTTCTCAAGGGCTCGCAGGGCGCTGATCTTTTCGAGCCCCGGCCAGTCTTCGTGTTTCAGCATGACGCAGGACGGGTTATCCGTGATGACGCGCCGGATGACATTCGGCGTCATGATGACGCTGAGGGTCAGCGGATAGTCCTGGATGACGAAGGGAATATCGGCGCCGATGGCTTCGATCGCCTGCGCGTAATAGCCGACGATTTGATCGTCGGTGCGCAGCGAAGAGGGCGGCGCGATCATGACGCCGGCCGCCCCCTTGGCGATCGCGGCGCGAGCGAGCGAGCGCATCGCAGCAAAGCCAGGCGACGAGACCCCGACGATGAAAGGCAGTTTTGGCGCTCGCGCTATGCAACGAGATGCGAAAGCGATCGCTTCCTCGTGGTCGAGTTTTGGCGCCTCGCCCATAATGCCGAGGATGGTGACGCCGTCCGCTCCAGCGGCGACGTAATGGTCGATCATCCTATCCGTGCTGGCGTCGTCGATCCTGCCGTCGGGCAGAAACGGCGTCGGCGCAATCGGAAAAACGCCGCTGGCATCGATCGAGAGCATGAATTCCGCCTTTGTTTCGATTGTTGCTTCAACAATGATTAGAAGGTCTGACCAAACGTGGCTGGCCGATCGCGGCTTCTTCCCGGCGCGGCCTTAGCAGGATCAAGCCGTGTCCCATAGTTTACAGCCCCGGCTAATCGCCTAAGTTTGAAACTGGCGTTCAGGTCTGCGATGTCTTCGGCGCTAAGACGGCGCACGGGAAGACCGCGCGTGAAAAGCACGAGTTTCGCTGATTCCTCATGTTCCTCGATTCCAAATATTGCGGCTTCGAGTGAAGCGGCCGCGCAATTCCCGATCGCCTTCTGCATGCCGTAACTGGTCGGCGGTCCCAGCGCTCATCGCGCTCCGAGGCCACGACGTCGACTTTGGCCCAGGCGCGGCAGTTGACGATGAAACGGCGCCGAAACTGGCAAGCCCATCCACCAGCGCCAGACCGATTCCGGGCGAGAATCCGTTGATCGGCGCGGCGGCGTCGCAGAATCCCAGCAAGCGTTCTATGAGCCTCGCCAAGGGCATTTTCCTTCTATTTTCCCAAAGTCGTTCGCTTCGAGGGACGAATGAAGTCGGCAACATCAAGGCGCCGTCAAGAGTACAAGCCGACAGCCGGCTTTTCAACGCGGGCGCTCGAGCTTCGGCGTTTGACATCCGAGCCTTGTTTCTGGTTTCCCTTGCGCCTGGATGGGATATAGTTCCCATCCCGCTGCATTGAAATCCTCCACGTAGCCTCGCTCTTGGTTGCAAACAAAGAAATTGCGCGGCGCTGCGATTCCGCAGTCCCGTCGCCGCCTACTTTCGTGAGAATCTTGAGCCACGCCCCTTTACCGTCTCGCGCCACTGCAACAATCGGCTTCGCGCATGTCGCCTACCGCATGGCGGAAGCGTTTGCCGCGCGCAAGATGGGCGTCGCGCATTTCGAGGTGAGGACCCAAGAAGACCTGGAGCGCCGAGCGCCTGAGGCGGATGTGCTCGTTCTGTCGGGACTGTGGCGTAACACACTTCTAGCACGCGCCCCAAAGCTGCGCTTCGTGCAATCCCTTAGCGTAGGCACGGACCAGTATGACAAGCCGCTATTCGTCAGGCAGGGTGTACGCCTAGCCAATGCCCAGGGCGCGAACGAACGCGCAGTGGCGGAGCACGCGATCGCTCTCGTCCTCGCCCTAACACGGCAGCTTCACCTGTTGCGAGACAGCCAGCGGGCGCGGCATTGGCGCGGCATGATTGGCGACCGCGCACTGCGCGAGGATGAGTTGGGCGGCAAGACGATGGTGATCGTCGGGATGGGCCACATCGGAACGCGCCTTGCCATGCTGGCGCGCGCCTTCGATATGCGGGTTGTCGGCGTGCGCCGCACGGCGAGGCCGGAGCCCGATGTCGCACACGAGGTTGTGGCTCAATTCGAGCTCGCGAACGTGCTCGCTCGGGCCGATGTCGTAGCGCTGACTTGCCCCTTGACCCCGGAGACCGAAGGTCTAATCGGCCCCGCTGCGCTCGCGGCGCTAAAGCCGGGGGCTCTGCTGATCAACGTCGCCCGCGGCAGGGTGGTCGATGAGACGGCGCTTCTTGCCGCGCTCGCCGACGGACGCGTCCGCGCCGCCGCGCTCGACTGTTTCCACGACGAGCCTTTGCCGGCCGAATCGGCATTCTGGGCACTGCCCAACGTCCTGGTCACGCCGCATACGGCGGGCGAGACCATGCGCTATGAGGAGAATGTCGTTGACGTTCTGGGGGACAACCTCGAGCGTCTATGGCGCGGTGAGGCGGCGCTGCGCAACCAGGTAGTATGATGGATGCGGCGAAGTTACGCTAACGTCGCCGCATTCGTTCGCAAGTAATAAGTTCACGCAGTTGCGCGGGCTGATGGCTTTCCATTTCGCCGTGGCATTGAGGCGATGGGGACGGATAGGGAAAGCAGAGCGGTGTGAGCGGGATGGAACGAGGAGGTTGCGGACGGCGGAGAAGATTGAGACGAAACGCTGCAGACCAGATCGCGATCGAAGGCTCTGCATCGTCCGCTCTCGTTTTCGACGCGGAACGTGAGAGTTCTCGGCTTGCTCGTTTGACCTGCTCCCCGTCGATCCCTCATTCATTGTGAGAGTCCTCGATCATTTTGCTCCGCTCCCAATCTTTGGACCGCCGGAGACCAGAGTTTCCGGCCTTTGGGCGTCGTCTCATGCGGCCAGCGCGACCTCCCGCGCTGTGCGCCAATGCCATGGCAGGAGTTCCGCCTGCTGGCGTCCGACAATGGGGGCGGCGCTGGTCGGGCTGGCTTCGTTTCACTGCCGCTATCACGTCCAGTACCGCGCTCGGCACGGTTCGCATTGGTCCGCGACATACAAAGCGGCGGACCTAAAGCCCTACCTCGATGTTGCCACTCATTGGATCGCTGATCGCCGCACCGATACCTTCATCGCGCATTCCCCTATTGTCTTCGCCAAAGCCATGATGTCGTTGCCTAGTCACGGTCACCTGGAATCCAAGGCGCGCTTGAACACGGCTTCTTCCGGATTTTTCAAGGCTGAGACGATGTTTTCCGCGACCTTGTCAATCAGCTTCTGTCCCCAAAACGGGTGCGTTACATCGTAATAAATTACCCTAATATGCTTGAGGTCAAATGGCACATCATCTTCATTCGAAGAGACCAGCACAACGGGTTTGTTGAGAGCATGAGCGAGACCAAGTTCGTAAAACACGTTTGGATTTCGGGTGGTCAATTCCGCAACCAACACTCTTGAAGCATTGATGCCAGCCCATATTTGGTCGATTATTTTTCCAGTACCAAAAATATCTGCATCGGCTCTGACTGCGGTCATACCTGCTTTCTTGATGGCCGGTTCATAAATGTGGTTGAAGTAGCTGCCGATAACGCCCGCAAACGGCATGATTACGAAGCAGCTATCACTGGCCGCTATCTTTGGGCCAGGACTTTTTTTCGAACCTATTTCCGAGTCGAGGTCCTGCGTCGAGGTAACATCTAAAATTCGGAACTTGTCCCCTCTTTCATCTATAAGCTGAGCGCTCTTCAGAGAGTTGAGAAATATCTGAATGAACTCGTGCACTTTTTCGGCTGGTATTTTGAATTTATCTGCGAGGGCATTTTCGAAGAACGACCCGTCCGGCAAATCTTCTCCCCGGTAGTGTTTGTAAACCTCCGAAATCTCAGGCGCTTCCAAAACAGCTTGTCTTAATGCCTCTATATCGTCGCCTGTCTTCTGCGGCCTTATGGCCTGCCTTGCCCTCTCAGTTACTTCCAGAAATCCTGGCCTTGGCCTGCTCAAAAATCCATACTTAATTGCTGAACTGATTTCGACTCTAAATGGACCATTGAGACTAGGCCGTGTGGACGGATTCAGCCAAGCATATCGCGACGGGATTCCCGAATCAGTAAATCTGTGACTCATGGGTGGTCGGTATTTGGAGGACCGACCATGCTGACAAGAATGACCGACGAC
>Ga0182024_10006305_pt1 | contig 26110 bp, 27 predicted proteins | sample P32metaG_FD_120480 | JGI IMG/M metagenome (GOLD analysis project Ga0182024, IMG submission 120480) | Permafrost microbial communities from Stordalen Mire, Sweden - P3-2 metaG (Illumina Assembly) | ecosystem: Environmental > Terrestrial > Soil > Wetlands > Permafrost | place: Sweden: Stordalen... | reverse complement strand
GGCTGGCCAATCAGGGCCGGCGCAATGGAGGTATTTTGAGCCAATACAGTGACACCAAGAAGCGCGCCAAGACAAAGCGCGGCAAAGATGATTTTTTGCATATAGTTATGAGACGTCATCGGGTTCCTTGGGGTTTCAATTTAATCGACGCGTGGTGAAGCTGTAATGTAGCGCACTCTCCAATCATGTATTTCATGATTTCATGTCTTCCTGTTAAAATTCCCCTGCCTTCCCCCAATCCTGTAAATCTTGTTAATCCTGTCAAAATTTCTCCTGCTTCCCTCACAAACTCTTCACCGCATCCAAAACAATCCCCGGCGTCAACACCTCGGGCAGCACCTGTGGCGCACCCGGGTTCTTCGGCGAATAAAGTAAATAAAGCGGCACGCCGTCGCGATTGAACTTTTGCAGCGTCTTCGAAATTTCAGGATCGGAATGCGTCCAGTCGGCGCGGAACAGCGCGACATTTTTCTCTGCGAAAGCCTGCTTCACCGAATCCGTCCCCAACGCCACCGCCTCGTTCACCTTGCAACTCAGGCACCATGCCGCCGTGAAATCGACAAACACCGGCTGCCCCTGCGCCAACGCCGCATTAACCCCATCTTGCGACCACGGTTGCCAATCAGTCTGTAGCGGCGGTCTATGACCGCCGTCAGTACCTCCCTCTATCGGGTCCGCCTTCGCCAACATCATACCCCAATAAATCGCATAACTGAGCAACCCCAGCGCCACAACAAACGCCACAAACCGAACCGGCATCGCCCGCGTTGGCGGTGTCCACCGCCCATAAATCCACGCCGCCAATCCCGCAATCAGCAGCACGAAAAGCAGCCACGAAACCTGTTCCTCTCCCACCAACGCCCCAAACACATAAATCAGAAAAATCACCGTCGCCATCAGCAGGAAACCCATGAACTGCTTGAACGCCTCCATCCACGCGCCCGGCTTCGGCACGAAACGGAGCGCACCGGGAAAAATCGTCAGCAACAGGTATGGCGTCGCCATACCCAGCGCGAGAAACGTAAAAATCAGCAGCGAGATAAACGCCGGTTGCTGCGCGGCGAATCCGAGCGCCGAACCCATGAACGGCGCGGTGCAGGGCGTCGCGGCCAGCGTCGCCAGCGCGCCGTTGCCGAACGACGAAGCGAGTCCGCCGAGATGCCCCGTCGCTTTCGCATCGAGTCCCACCAGCGACGCGCCCAGCTCAAACACGCCGAACAAATTCAGCCCGAGCAGAAAGAAAAGAAAAATCAGCGCGAGCACGAATCCGGGCGACTGCATCCGGAATCCCCAGCCGAGTTGATTTCCCGCCGTCCGCAACGCGATCAACAAACCGGCCAGCACCCAAAACGAAAGCACCACCCCCGCCGTGAACGCCACGCCTTGTATCCACGCCGCGCGCGGATTTTCCCCCGCGTGCTTCATCAGCGAAAAAACCTTCAGCGACAGCACCGGCAACACGCACGGCATCAAATTCAGAATCAGCCCGCCAACAAACGCAAAGCCCAGAAATCCAATGGTAGCTGTCGCACTCTCCCCGTAGCCGCCGTCGTGAGACGGCGGACCCTCCCCGGTAGCCGCCGCACGCTGGGCGGCGGTGCCTTCCGCCCCCTCGTTCCCAAGTTGCACTTGGGAACGCACTTGTCCCTGAAGCTGCGCTTCCCCTTCGGGTGGCCCGGACAACTTGTTGTCCGGGTTGTCCCGCCCTGGCGGGACAACAGGAAGCTGCCCTTGATTCTGCAGGTTAACTGCTGTCTGCACCGAACCGCCGCTAGGAACAGATGCGGCTACCCCGGACGCCACCGGAAATTCCGAAACGTAAACGGCCTTGGCCTTCCCAATGAGCGGCTGATCGGAAACGAGAACGCCGCTGAGCTTGTCCGGCTTTTCGCCATTTTGCTGAAGAGAAATCCACAAATTAAACTGGGAAAGCTTTTGTTTGGGATCGGGCGGGAATTTTTCGCCATGAGAATCGAGCACGTTGGGCTGTTCGGCGAAGAAATGGAGAGAGCCCCAGGATTGCTCAGAAATTCCTGTTTTATTTGCGAACATGATCTCCAAAGCTTGCCCGGTCATTCCACCAAGCTCAGGTGGAGTTCCATAAGCTCCTTTGACATTCCATACCGTATTCTCCACCGGCATCCTCTCCCTCGCCTGCTCGAAAAGCTCCGTGTTCTCGATCGGCAACCGCAGATTCAGCATCCCCGAATCGAGCGGCAACGTCAGATCGGCCTTTCCCGGAATGCATTCCTCCTCGCACACCAGCCACTCCGCGTGGGCCTTCACGTCGAAATGTTGCGGCAAATCCGTTTTCGGCGGCGTGATCGTCGTCAGCAAATAAACATCGCCCGCGTAGCCGTAGGTCATGAGCGGCCCCATGGCATGCTTTTCCGGCGTCGGCCATTGGATCGGTCCGGCGGTGAAACCGGGCGGCAGCGTCCACGTGATCGTCGTCGCGAGACCTGCATCGCCGGGATTAATCCAGTAGGTGTGCCAGCCGGGGTCCGAATGCAAATGAAGCGCCACGTCGAAAGGCTGACCGGCCTGCACCGTCGTCGTCTCGGGAATCAGTTCCGCCGTGACGTGAGGCTGCGTAACGCTCGCGCTCGCGCCGCCCATCGGCGCGTTGATCGGCTCGGATGCGCGCGCGACAAGGCTCCCCGCGATCAGAAGGAAAAGAAGAATTCTGATTCGTGCCATCATGGAAGTATATCGTACGACGCACGGGACTCCACAATTGTTCCCGTTAATCTTTGGTAATCGCGCCGCCATCTTCATCCGCCAAGAATCGCACAAAACCAGCGCCGGGCGGTAGCTCTGCAAAGCTTATGTACGCTGGATAGCTTAAAAATATAGGCTACGCAGGCTTTTTAAGCTGGCCGATGCCACGCGGCCCGATTTAGCCTCCCCGATTCCCCTCTTCCCATGGACACTTACCACCCTCAACGACTCGCGCTGACCGGCGCCACCGGCGCTCTTGGCTTTGCCTTCTTGCGCCGCCATTTCCAGCATGACCCGAACCTCCGCGCCAGCTTGCTCGTCCGCAGGACCTCCTCCGTGTTTCAGTCGGAAGCCTTTCAAAGCTGGCTGCGCCAGAACGAAAGCCGCGTGACGCTGGTCGAGGGCGACGTGCGCCAGCTTGAGCCGAAACAACTCGACGCCCTGCTCCCCTGCGACGGCGGGCTGTGGCACTTCGCCGCGCTGACGGCGCTGACCGCCGAAAGCGAGGAAGTCACGCGCCAAATCAACGAGGTCAACGTCGAGGGCACGCAGCGACTCGCCGAGGCCTGGATGAAAGGCCGCGCCGTCGGTCCCTTCTACCACATCAGCACGGCCTACGTGATCGGCGAGCGCCACGGCACGGCCTTGGAATCCGAGAGCGCGCTGGGCCAGACCTTTCACAATCCCTACGAGGCCTCGAAGCTGGCCGCCGAGACGCGCATCCTTCGAGACTTTGCCGCCGGGCTGCCCGGTGCGATCTTTCGCCCCAGCGTGGTGGTGGACGACATGGGCGGCACGGGCGGTTTCAAAATGGTCGATGCCTGCGCTTATGCGGTCGCGCTGGCGGTGAAGCGCGGCGAGCCGTTCGTCTTCCGCCTGCGCCCGACGGCCAACCTGAATCTGATCCACAGCGACTGGGTCATCGCCGCCATGTCCGACCTGGCCCGGATGCCCTCCGGCTCGGGACGCACCTATCATCTCACCGCGCCGCGCGACACCTACCTGCGCGACATCGCCGCCATCCTCGAAGTGCTCGTGCCCGATTTGAAGATCAGTTTCGAGCCCGACCTGAAACGCGCCGAGCTGCCCACGGCCTCGAAGATTTTCGACAAGGCGATCACGGAACTGCGCGCTTACTTCGACGCCGACATTCATTTCGACCGGGCCAATACCGACCGCGATTTGTCTCCCGCCGTGAAGGAGTCGCCGCTCGATCTCGCCCCTTTCGTCCAGAGCCGCCTCCAGTCCGAGCTAGGCCGCATCGCGCATCGGCGGTAGCCGCCGCACGCTGGGCGGCGGTGCAATAGGTAGCGGCGGTCTATGACCGCCGACGGAAAGAGAAAGCGCTTTGCTTATCCACGGCGGTCATAGACCGCCGCTACAATTAACAAAACTACGCCGCGTAAAAATTCCGGAAACGCTGCGCGTCCACAGCGTATTGCGGAAAGAGTGTCGGCATCGCCGACATCGGCACCCCAAAGTGCCGCGAGACGATTTCGCCGAAGACGTCGCGAAAATCTGTGGTGATGGCAAGGTCGCGATTCTGGAAGAGCTTGTCCGGCGCAAGCGTCGGCCAATCGCCATAGACTTTGCCGCCCTTGATCGAGCCGCCCATGGTGAAAAAGCAAGTGGCATGGCCGTGATCGGTCCCGCGATTGCCGTTCTGATGCACCGCGCGTCCGAATTCGCTCATGGTCACGACAACGACATCGGCCATCCGGTCGCCGAGATCGCGATGCAGCGCGGCCAGCGCTTGGGCAAAGCCGCCAAGCCGCGTGGCCAACTGGCCTTTCGCGCCGCCCTGGTTGGCGTGGGTGTCCCAGCCATCGACTTCGGCGAAGGCGACCTGCACGCCGACATTCGCTTTGATCAATTGCGCGATCTGTTTCAGGTTCCGGCCAAAAGCGCCCTGCCCGTAATTGGCCCCGTTGGCGGGCTGATAATTGGCCGTTTTAGCCTGCTTCAGAAGATCGAGCGCATCGAACGATTCCTTCGCGGTGCCGTGCAAAACGGTGTCGACCGCCGCGCCATACATGCTCTCAAATCCGTCGGTCGTGCCGCTCGGGCCGGCCAGCGTGACGGACGTATCGCCGGCGAGGCCAAACGTATCGAGATCGCGAATGGCGAGGGAATCCTGTTCGCCCTGGAGGCTCCGCGGAATCGTCGCGGTCATCGAAACGGCGCGGAACGCGGTCTCTTGGGCTTTTTTCGCGGCGTCTTCGGGGCAGCAACCGAGCAGGCGATTCAGCCAGCCATCCTGCACGCTCGTGTCCTCGTCAACGCCCGATTCCATGAGGTCCTGCGACTCGAAATGCGAGCGCGAGGCATTGGGCGAACCGCAAGCCTGGATCGCCGCGAGATGGCCCTGCTGATAAAGCGGCAGGAGCGGGGCCAGCGCCGGGTTGAATCCAAAGTAGCCGTTGAGATCGAGCGCGCCGCCCGCGCCCGCCGCCTGGGAGGGTTGCGCAATGGCGATGTCGGTGCGGTTCTGGTAATAATAAGGATCGCCATAAGGCACAACCATCGAGAGGCCGTCAACCGCGCCGCGCTGGAAAATACAGATGAGAACTTTGTTGCTGCTGGAGGAGCCGAGGTCGGCGGCAAAGGCGGCCTGGCGGAGAAAACGCGGGCCCCAGAAGGGTCCCATGCCCATGACCACACAGGCGAGTCCGCCTTGTTTCAAAAAGACTCTGCGGTTGACGTTCATCATATGATTATTTCCTTTGGAATTCAGGCGAGCCGATTATGAGTGCAATGAGTTTGGACGGATTGACGGTCTGACTGTCGCCCGGCGTGGGCAGGGCGGTTTGTTCGAGGACCTTGCGGGTCGATGGGGTGATATTATTCTGGAGAAGGACCGCGACGCTTTGGTTGAGCACGGCCTCGGGTTTGTCGAGATCAATGCCGTTGAGAATCGTCTGCGGGTTAAAATTGACGTCGTAGACCTGCTGCTGGGTCAGGGCCAGCGCGAAGTTGAGCCGCTCGATCAGCGCGCCGGGGCTGACCCAAAATTTCGAGACTTCCTTGTAGCCGGTCGGCGGCGTGCAGGCGAAGAGCGGTTCGCCCAACTCGTAGATGTGCCAGTTCAGCGATTGGCGCGGGCGCTTCGAGATGCGGTCGGCGGCGCCGCCGCGGCCAAGAACCCCGGAGCCTTCCAGGGCCGGCACAAGCTTGTCGTACGGCGGCGGTTGCTGCGGGATGATCGACGATTCCGACGCGCGCACGGCGGAGACGGCGAATTCGAGCGGCGACTTGATCTTGTTGTTGTAATTGGCCGGGGAAAGAAATTCGGGACTGGTAAGAATCGCCTCGGTCACCTGACGCAGATTACCGCCGCTTTGCTGGAAGACGCCCGCAATGCGGTTCACCAGGGCATCGGGCGGATCGTCGCTGACAAAACGCTGGCACATTTCCAACGCGATGTGATGCGCGGTGGCGGGGCTGGCACAAAGAATATCGAGAACAGTTTCGCCGTCCTGCATGCCCCCTCCGGCGGGAATTTCATGCCCGAGAACGACCTTCGAGCCGTTGTCATGCTGCCGGGGCCGGAAGATAAACTCACCGGTCTGGCGGTCGATCGTCCATCCGGTAAAGCAACGCGCGACTTCCTGCACGTCCTGCTGAGTGTAGCCGCCGTTCACGCCGAGCGTGTGGAGTTCCATGATCTCGCGGCCGTAATTCTCGTTGATGCCGCCCTTCTTCTGACCGACCTCAGGAACCGGCGGGGCCAGCGCGCCGTTGCCGTTCTGCATCATTTGATCCCGCACCCGCTCGGTAACCATCACTTCTCCTTCTGTGACGGTGCGTGCGACGGTATTCGTGGCATTGTCGAGGTAGAAAAGCATGGCCGGGCTTTTCGCCGAGGCTTCGAGCAAGTCGCGGAAGCTACCCCAGATGTGGGGACGAATTACATCGCGATCATCAACGACTTTCAAAACGCGGTCGGGACCTTTCTTCATGTCGATGTTGAAGTGGTTGCCCCAGAAATCGACCAGCACTTCCTGAAGTTGGCGCTCCGAATCAACCGCACGCACCAGCTTGGCCTGCTCAAGTTGGCCGACGGCCGCGACCGTCCGATATTGCTTCGCTTGATCGACCATCCTCGCCACTTTCTCCTGGGGCGAAAGTTGCATGGAAGGCTGCTCGACCTGGTTCGGGTTTGCGACTTCACCCGCATTGGCTGCCGGTTGCACCGCCTGACCCTGACCGTTGGCGGCCGCCAGCAGCTTTTGTTTCTTGAGGTTGTTCTTTCTCTCGTCGTAGAAAAGCTGGCTCAGTTGCTGAGGCGACATCTGGAGCAGATCGAAGCCCGCCAACTGCTGCTCCACCGCGGAATCATCAATCGTTTCGGGATGCAGCTGCTGCTCGATGTAGTTGTGCAGGCCCATTTTTTGCACGGCCTCGACATCGCCGGGCCGGGGCCCGAACGTGATGCGATTGAGGACATGCACAATTTCGTCGCGCTCCGCGGACACGCTCGCCGGCTCGCTTGTTCCTGTTGTGGCCTGCTTCGCCACAGAGTCCTCGTTCATGTCTTCAGGCGCAATCGATGGCGTGTCCTGAGCCCGGATCGCCTCGACGGGGAGAAGCATGAACAGGCCCGCGACCACCGGCAAAATCGATCGGGGCAGGGAAACTCGGAGATGAGCCATACCAACTGATTAGACTCAAATTTAGGCCAAAAGTTACATTCTATCTGGAAAAAGTCGGCCGCTTCTCAAAATGTAGCGGCGGTCTATGACCGCCGACGGAAATAGAAAGCGTTTTGGCTTCCACGGCGGTCATAGACCGCCGCTACATTAAAACGACTGAGGTTTGTCCGAGGTCCTTCTCAGCAGGACGCTTCCGTAGAAATGGAACGGGCTGGGATCAACCACTTTGATCACCGTTATGCTGAGTTGATAACCGCGTTTGCCCGGTTCGAGCGTGCAGGTCCCCTCGTTGTTGAAGCTGTCTTTGAAGTCAAACGAGAGAACCCCGTCCTCCACCCGTCCTTTGCCCGACCCATCGGGCGCCGCGCCGGAACCGTCCTCCATCGCGGCGGAAAAGGAAACGTCCGCCCTGGAACCGGTTTGCTTGACCTCAAGCGTAAACGTCCGCGCGGCTTTGGTGTCGGCTAGCTCATAATGACCGCCATAATTCGTCGCCGACGACGAAGCGTAAACGGAAAGCGTTCCGAACAGCGCCGCGGCGATCACGACCATTCGCCAACCCAAGGCGTGTTTAGTTTTGCCGGCAATCATGGCGTTCAGCATTCGACTGTAGATGACGCCGAATCGGCCTGCGAGGTTACTTTAATTTTGGTAACGGCGGAATCCTCTCAGCCCAGCCTTGCGCTCTCTTTGCAGCCACGCTTAGGATTAAGACGTGGAGTTCATCGACAGTTTATGTTGCCTGGCCGGACGACAAGCCGCTTCCGACATCTTTCTTCACGCCGAGCAACCGCCTCAATTCCGAATCAACGGCGAGCTGGTGACCATCGGCTCCGCGCCCGTTTATTCCGAGGAATTGCAGTCGCTCTGGACGCAATGCGGGGCGGCCCTCGATACCCTCGACTACGATGGAAGTTACATCGCCTCCGACGGCACCCGCTTTCGGGTCAACCTCTTTCGGACGCTCTTCAAATACGGAGCCGTTCTCCGGCCGATCAAGACCGTCGTCCCCTCGCTCGACACGCTCGGCGTGCCGATGCAACTCCTCGCTTCGTGGATCACCCGGCCAGCCGGGTTGGTCCTGGTCACCGGCCCCACCGGCGCGGGCAAATCGACGACCATTGCGGCGTGCCTGGAATGGCTCAACCAAAATTATCATCGGCATATCGTGACGATCGAAGACCCCATCGAATATCTTTTCACCCCGGCGAAATGCCTGTTCACCCAGAGAGAAGTCTCTTCCGACACCTCCTCCTTTGCGGAAGGCTTGAGACGCTCGCTGCGCCAAAGCCCCGATGTTATTTTATTGGGCGAAATCCGCGACAGCGCGTCGGCCATCACCGCGTTGCAAGCGGCGGAAACGGGCCATCTGGTGCTCGCGACCCTGCACAGCTCCAATGTTCTCGATTCGCTGGAACGATTGTCCCGCCTCTTCGAGATCGCCGAGCGCGAGGGGGTTTTTCAACTCCTCTCCCAGCAACTGGTCGGGATCCTGTGTCAAAAGCTCGTTCCCGCGCTGCCGGAGGGACGCGCCCTCGTGGTCGAGCATTTCGAAAATCAGGCCGTCACCCGGAAATGGATTTCGGAAGGGAAATTCCATGAGCTGGCCGATTTCCTCGCGAAGGGAGATAACCCCGCCAACGTCACCTTCCTCCAATCGCTGGTCGCCATGATCCAGGCCGACCGGATCACGGGGGATGTGGGCATTCAGACCGCCCTCAATCCGCGCGAACTGCAACGTCGGCTCCGCGGCATCAACTCGACCAGCGTCCAGGGCTAGAACATATGGAAAACGAACCCGACATCATCGAATTCCTCGCGCTTACGGTTGAGCGGGGCGGGTCCGACTTGCATTTGTGCGCGGGCTCGCAACCCATGATCCGTCTGCATGGAGACCTCGTTCCCGCGTCGGAAAATATCCTCGATGCCGAATCGTGCCGGGAATTGATCTACAGCGTCTTCACGGAAAATCAGCGCGCCCGCTTCGAGGAAACCTGGGAGCTCGATTTCGCCCTGATGGTCAAGGGCCTCGGCCGCTTTCGCTCCAACGCCCACTACAGCCGCGGCTCGGTCGAGGCGACCTTCCGCCACATTCCGGATACCATCCCCTCGATCGACGACCTCGGATTGCCGCCCATCGTCAAGCGGCTCTGTACGCTGGAACAGGGACTCATCCTCGTCACGGGAATCACCGGTTCGGGAAAAACAACGACCCTCGCCGCCATGGTCGAGGAGATCAATGCCAGCCGTTCCGGGGTGATCATTTCGGTCGAGGACCCGATTGAATATATCTTCACCCACAACCTCTGCCGCGTGAAGCAGCGGGAAATCGGCACCGACACCAAGTCGTTTCCCGATGCCTTGCGCCACGTCCTGCGCCAGGACCCGGACGTCATTCTCATCAGCGAGATGCGCGATCTCGAAACGATTTCCGCGGCGATCACCGCGGCGGAAACCGGCCACCTGGTTCTGGCCACGCTCCACACCATCGACGCGCCCAAGGCGATCGACCGCATCGTCGACGCCTTTCCCCCCGATCAGCAAAGCCAGATCATCGCGCAACTCGCCAACGCCCTCCAGGCCATCATCGCCCAGCGCCTCCTGCCCAGAGCCGACGGAACGGGCCGCGTGGCCTGCTCCGAAGTCATGGTCATGAACGACGGCATTCGCGCGCTGCTGCGGGACCGCCGCTTCCAGCAAGTCATCAGCATGATCGAAATCGGCTCCAAAGACGGCATGAACACCTTTGATGAAAGCGTGTCGAACCTCTATGCCGCCGGGATCATTTCCCGGGACGAGGCGCTGCTCAACGCGCGGGACCCCGCCCGCATCATGAGCATCAAGCCTCCTCCTTTACCCCAGGCCTGATGGAGGGATGGGTTCGGGCCTAATTTTTCCGTGCAAACATCACTTCTCAAGCGCCTCGATTGGATCGTCAGTCCGGCGGCCTGTTATCTGGGCGCACTTTTTCCCAAGGCCGCGCCCTCGGTCCCGGAAAAAAAGCTCATCCTGCGGCCGGGCGGCATGGGCGATTTTATCTGCGCCGACATTGCGCTCCAGGAGCTGGGCCTTGACGCGCGCGACTTCACCTGGGTGATCGAAAAACGCTCGAAGCCCTGGGCCTCGTTCCGCCGCCTGCCCCACGTTTGTTATGACGCGAAGCCACGCGAAGCCTTTTCGCGGGTCATCAGCCGCTACGGGCTCGTCATCAACACTGAACAGCGTTTCGGCCTGGCCGAGGCCTACGCCCTGGCCTGCCGCTCGAAGCGAAGCCGCGTGGCTTCATTCACCACGAATCGCGGTTCCTCGTGGTCTCATGTGAAAGTCTCCTATGATTGGCGCGACCGGCATGAAACGATCGAATTCGCCAACCTCTTCGCCACCGCGCTCGGCCTTCCGGAGGTGGACCTAACCAAACCGCGCCTTCCGCGTCCGAGACTTCACCCACCGAGCGCCCCGCCGCTCGTTTTAATCGCGGGCCGCCAGAGTCCGTCGCGGCGATTGACTCTCGATGCGTGGACGGCGCTGATCATCAAGTGGCATCCGAAGCGTCCTTTTCTCATCGCCGCCGCGCCGGAAGATGCCGACTTTGCCGCGCAACTGATCCGCCGCTTCGACGGCGTCGCCCTCCCCTTCGCCGGCTCCTTCAACGAACTCTGCGAACAAATCGCGCGCAGTGAGGAACTTTTGACGATGGACGGAGGCGCCGTTCACATCGCTTCGTTTTTCGGCGTGCCCACGCTGGCGCTTTTTACCAGCGGACGGGATCGCAAATGGCATCCGCTCGGCGAGGGAAGCCGGATTTTGCGCCGGCATGATCTCATTTGCCAGCCCTGCACCAAGTTTGGCCAGGTGCCGCCGTGCCCTTACGGCTACGCCTGCTTAAAGCTCGACGATGTCGAGCCAACAAAAGCATTATAGCGGCGGTCTATGACCGCCGACGGAAAATGGAAATGCGTTGTTCATCCACGGCGGTCATAGACCGCCGCTACACACAAAAAAGCCGCCTCGCACCGGGTCAGACCCAATACAAAGGCGGCGATTTTGTCTAAGCTAGTTAGTAACGGTTACGACCGCCACCACCGCCCGAGCGACCACCACCGGAGGATTCACGGCGGGGACCGCGCGCTTCCATCGGCTTGGCTTCGTTCACGGTCAAATCACGACCGTCGTGATTCTGGCCATGCAGGGCGTCGATGGCCTTCTGGCCTTCGTCTGCGCTGCTCATGGTCACGAAACCGAAACCGCGGGGGCGGTTGGTTTCACGGTCCATGATGAGGTTGGTCTCGGAGACCGTGCCGTATTTCGAGAAAAGGGCGTTCAGGTCCTGTTCGGTGGTTTGGAAGGAAAGATTTCCTACGTACAATTTCATACTATTTTTATTTTCTGGTTTTGAGGTTGCGACCTCACGCCGACTTTTTGAAGAGCGCGCATATGCACGCATGAAATACCGTTGGGAGCGATCAGGAAACCTGAGAACTACTACTTGGCTTCAGAGAGAAGCGATGGATCGATTGGCCATGAGAGTCGCACCCTTCCCGAAAGAGTCAAGGGTTATTACAGGGTGCGTGGACATTCGGTTCTTTGTAGCGGCGGTCTATGACCGCCGAGGATGAACGCAAGCGGGTCGCTCGTGCGTTCGGCGGTCATAGACCGCCGCTACAAAAATCGTTCTCAGAACGCCGTGATCTAAATGTCCACACACCCTAAGCCCCATTGATCGGAGCGGTGTTGTGCACATGAGCGACCCACAGCACAATGCCCAGCACGATAAGAAGCACGACGATAAAAATGATGCAAAGAACCATGTCGCGCTGACGTTGGCGGGCGAGATTTCGTTTGCGCACGGGGGCCGGGTCGGTCACGCGTTGAGACCGGTTATCCTCCTCCATCCGCCAGACGGGCGGTTCGGCGGGCTTGACGTTTGCGCCAGATTCACCCGACTGCTGCAACTGTTCGGTCAGCCGTTTTCTTTGTTCGACGAGGAGACGTTCCTGCTCCGCCAACTGCCGCCGCCGGGCTTCCAGCGGATCAGGATCGTTGCGGTTCCACGGCATGGCGGGAGGCTATCTGAAAAATCGGCGCGGGTCGCGTGGAAACTCCAAGGTAGCCGCCGCACGCCGGGCGGCGGTTGCCAAGAGACTAATGCGCATGCAGCACAAGATAACCGAGCAAAAGAAAAATACTGATCAGCCCAAGCGGAAGAAAAGAATAGAAGAAACCTTCCTTGATCATCGTACCAATCGACTTCTCATATGGAGCGCTTGATTCAGGCATAAGATCGGGAGGAATCTCCTCGCCGCCCTGGCCCTCCTCGGCCTGGCGCAGGGCCAGAAGTCGCGCCCGCGACTGGCTGTAAATCGCCTTGGCCTGATCGACCCGGGCGAGCGCCTTCGTCAGTTCGGTCGGCAGTTCTTCGCTCGTCCAATCGGCGGGATTGAGATTTTCCGTCTGGCCGAGATGTTCGGCAAAACTGTCGCGGACGATTTTAATTTGTTCCAATTCCCGTTTGACCTCGAATTCCTCGCGTTCGAGCAGAACCAGCCCGCGCGTGAGTTTTTCCACAATCTCGCGGCGTCCCTCGTCAAATTCGCGCTGCTTGCGGCTGAGCTCGTCGAGCTCCTTTTTTTGCCGCTCGATCTCCTCCTGCTGCCGTTTCAGGTCGAGGAGTTGTTCCTCCACGCGCTGTACTTTGAGATTGATCTCATTCGCCGTCGAAGTCGGATCGGTCGGTGACGACGAGGGAGGCAGCAGTTCCTGATCTTCAGGAAAGACGTCTTCGGGCGGGCTGACAGAGGAGGATTTACGGGCCATGGGAGAAGGGTTGTTATTGGGGTATAATGAGAACTTGCCCGATTTTCAAGGGCTTGTTGCCGATGGCATCCTTATTGGCTTCCTGGATTTTGTCGACGCCGTTCTTCGTGTCGCCGGGATACATCTTATGCGCGATCTTCCAAAGGCTGTCGCCCTTGACCACCGTGTAGGTCTTGCTGGGGCCTGCATCCGTGGAAGATGAACCGGGAGCTGCGGCGTTCGCAACCCCGTTGGTATCATCGAGGGGCAACGCCTTGAGCGGACCGGCCGGCGCGGTGTTATCGGTCGTGGTCGTTGAATCGGAAGGAGCAGCCGTGGGCATCTGGTGAGTTATCCCCGCCTGGGCGAGTTGCGCCTGGAGCGTCGCGATGGTTTGCTTCGCATCGGAAACCTCTTTTTTAAGCGCGGCATTTTCCGCCTGAAGCGTGGCCACGTCATCCCCCGCTGGTGCGGAGGCGTCGGCCGGACTCGCGGGAGGACTATTCGTCTGGGCATCCTGACTATAGGCGAGATTGCACCCGGCCAGACTTAAGCAAGCGGCGAGGGCGAAGCAGATTCTGCGTGACATGGTTCCAAGACTAACAAGCGCTCCCCATCGTGCAAGATCAATGCCCCGGATGCAGACTCCGGGGTTGCATCCCACCGATTCCGCGCGAATCTTATAGAATGAAATCAAACTATTTTCTTTCTTCGATCCTCGCGGCTCTGGGCGCTGTGCTGATTTCGGGGACGGCATGGGCGCAAAATTCTGATGCGGTCAACACGGGCACAGTCCCTCCCGGCACCGTCAACGATGCCTTTCAAACGGCGCGCCAGGCGGTGAAACCCGAGGTCCAGACCAAAGTGGTTTCCCTCTATGGCATCGGTACGCCGAGCGCCATCCAGAAATGGTATATCATTTTCTACGATCCCACCGTGGCTTCCCATGGGCGTGCCGTGCTGGTGGAAAATAATCAAATCACCAAGACTTACGAGGCGAACGGCGGAATGACCTATTCGGCCGCGCTCTCCTTTGATCCCTCCCGGATCACCAGCGAAGGCCCGGCACTCAATGCCGCCGAGGGTTATGCGGCCAAACATGACATTGCCTACAATTCCGTGCGCATCTTGCTCAGGCAAACCAGCCTCACCAAGCCCTTTCGCTGGAGGGTGGAGTTACTCGCTGGCGGCAAAAGCGAAGGCTTTGTTTACGTGAACGCCCTCGACGATACCGTGGCTTACTACGCGGGACCTTCCTCCGACAAGAAAACCTCCTCCGGTTCGTCCGACAACTCCGTCGAAGGATTCGGGAATGATGTCAAAAACACCTTCCTCGGCATCGGCGGCGATTTGCAGGAATTCTTCACCGGCGAACGCACGGTGGATAAATAATCACGGCGTCACCCATAAATTCGCCTAAGCCCCAACGGAGACCTCTGCAAAGCCTCGTTTTATAATTCCGTCATCCTGAGCGCAGCGAATGCGAAGCATTCGCGCAGTCGAAGGACCTATTCGCTTTTTCCCCAGATGATCAAAGGCGGACCAAGCCCTCGTCGCCCATGGCCGCTTCGCCGCGTTGCCCTTGCCGGGAGCGCGTAACCTTGATTAACGAGCCTTCTGCAAAATTCGATCAATGTCGTTTCGGTAATCCCGAAGGGATGACAGAACCCTAGCCGGTGGTAAGACCGCGAAGCGGTCGCCACCACCGGAATACATTCCCGAAAAAAATCGACCCCGGCAGGGGTCGCACCGAGGTGGCACCCCGCCGGGGTGCCAGAACTCTACAACCCCTGCTTTTGAGTCATCCACCCAACAAAAAAGCCGCCGATCCTGAGATCGACGGCTTTTTCTTGAGTCGTTGAAGTTGATTAGTTGGCCGCAGGTGTTGCAGGCGCAGGCGTCGTCGCGGGAGCAACTGTTTTCTTATAAAGCGTGTTAGCCGTCATGGCGCCCGTGGCATCGGTAGAATAGGAGCCGGAGACTTTGTCACCCACAGCGAAATCGGCCACGGTGGCGACAACCTTGTCTTTCTTGAACTTGGTTTTCGGCGTGATGGCCAGAGTCAGCGTCTTCTTGGTGTTCGCGATTGTGACCGAAGTGGCGTCAATGGCCGTGATCGATCCCCTATAGGCGATTTTCGCGGTCTTCGTCACCTTGGCCGGGGTGGAAGCAGCGGCGGCGGTGGCAGGTGCCGAGTTCGTCGAGGTTTGGGCTTGAGCGGTAATGGGCGCGCCTGCCAAAGCGAGACCCAGAATGGCCACGAGGGCCGGGGTAAGTAGAGTGATTTTCATAGGGAAGTCGGGTAGTGTGACAAATTCGCCGTAAATCGCAATCGTAACCTTCAGACTTTCGTAAAAGAACTCATATGATCGTCTGCCGAGGGGGTGAGCTGTCCGAACGGCCATTGACGCTACGATTTCCCTTCTTTAGGCTTATTTTATGAAGATCACGGTTGTCGGAGCCGGTTTTGTCGGCGCCACCACGGCGCAACGTTTGGCGGAAAAGGAACTCGGAGACGTCGTCCTCCACGACATCGTCGAAGGCATGCCGCAGGGCAAGGCGCTCGACATGCTCCAATCGGCCTGCCTCGAAAGCTTCGACAGTGACGTGAAAGGCACCAACGACCCCGCCGATTACGCCGGTTCCGATATCGTCGTCATCACCAGCGGCCTCGCCCGGCAGCCCGGCATGAGCCGCGACGACCTCCTGCTCAAGAACGCCGAAATCGTCGGCGGCGTGGCCGATAACGTGAAGAAGCACGCGCCCGAAGCCATCGTCATCGTCGTCAGCAATCCGCTCGACGTCATGACCTACCTCGTCGGCGCGAAGACCGGATTCCCCAAGCACCGCGTCATGGGCATGGCCGGCGTCCTCGACTCGGCCCGGTTCCGTTGCTTCATCGCGATGGAACTCGGCGTCTCGTACCGCGACGTCGAAGCGATGGTGCTCGGCGGCCATGGCGACGACATGGTGCCGCTGGCCCGCTACTCGACCGTTTCCGGTATCGGAATCGAAGCGCTTTTGTCCAAGGAAAAAATCGACGCGATGATCACCCGCACCCGGAACGGCGGCGCGGAAATCGTCAAGCTTTTGCAAAAAGGCAGCGCCTACTACGCGCCTTCCGCCGCCGCCGTACAGATGGTCCAGAGCATCGTGCGCGACGAGAAACGCATCCTGCCCGTCGCCGCCTGGTGTTCCGGCCAGTACGGTATCAAAGGCCAATTCGTCGGCGTGCCCGTCCAACTCGGACGCAAGGGCGTCGAAAAAATCATCGAACTTAAGTTGACCGCCGACGAGCTGCATCAACTCCAGGCCAGCGCCAACCACGTCGCCGAAAGCGTCGGCAAGCTGAAGCTGTAATTTTAAAGCCCGTCATCCTGAGCTTGTCGAAGGATCTCTTACTATTTTCCTTCGTCAGCGAACCGTTATTTATATAAGTGGAGTTTGTACCATGCGACGTGACGTAACGGCCCTCTTTCAAACGTATCGCGAATGTGCCCGACACGTTCGAAATACTTACTTTTCTACCATTGCGACCGAGGATTGGAACACCGCCGAGTCGTTTGATCAAATCAATGACGTGCTTTTCAGGCAGATGGTGCTTTACCGGCTGGAGACTACCTACGCGAAGCGGCTCGATACGGCGGTGGAAGACAACAAGATTTTGATCGTACCCGGTTCCCTCTACATGCCAGTCATGATCGCCCGCGATAAACAGGGAGGCTATTGGGATCATCCCGTGAAAGAGCTCGAACCCGGCTTCGCCACGATCTCATTCAAAAGCTATTTCGATTGGGACGAGCATGACCTGATCGACTATCGCTACTACAAGGGCATCATTTTGGAATCGTCTCGGTATTCAAATATCGTCGGGCATGAAGTGCTCATCGAAACCATCCATGGAAAGTTGGAATACGAAGAGGCTGACTTGCCTTAATTTCCGGGTTCACAACTTGACGAATGCTATCACTATGATAGCATAGTGATAGCATTATGGCGCAACTCATCGTCCGCAAACTGAACGACCGACTGGTGCAGCGACTGAAGCGTCGCGCCGCCAGGCATGGCGTCTCGACGGAAGAGGAACATCGCCGCTTATTGCGGGAAATCCTTGAGCCGGAGAAAAAGCCCAAGCCCAAGATGAGCTTCCTCGATTACCTTTGTACGATGCCCAATGTCGGCGATGACCATGATTTCAATGTCTACCGCGTTGGCAAAATGCGAGACGTTGACCTGAGCGATTAAAGTGTCCTACCTGCTCGACACCAATGTCATTTCCGAACTTCGGAAGGAGGACAAGTGTAACTCTGGGGTGCGGAAGTGGCGGAACTCTGTGGCGCACGAAGAGACGTTTCTCAGCGTGATTGTGATGGGCGAGCTTCGACAAGGCATCGAGAAATTGCGTGTAAGAGACAAGGCCGGAGCGAGGAAACTGGACGTCTGGTTCAGCGGCATCAAGGCCGCCTACGGTCATCAAATTCTGGCTGCGACCTCGGAGGTATGCCATGTCTGGGGTGCCAATTCGCTTCTTTGGCCGCTTCAAACCGCAGACGCTTTGATCGCAGCGACCGCCATGCAGCATGGTTTGACCTTGGTCACTCGTAATGACCACGATTTTCAACGCTGTGGAGTAGATTACATCAATCCGTTCGAGGCGTAGCATGCCCAAATACAATTCCGTCAGCGAAGGACTCGAAGCGGCCCGCATCGCAGGAGCCAAGCGGCATCTCTTTCTCTGCCTCGGCCCCGATTGCGCGCCGACCGAGGAAGGGCAGGCGACGTGGGATTACCTCAAGCGCCGGTGTGCCGAGTTGAATCTTCCCGTCATGCGGACCAAGGCCGGCTGCTTTCGCGTCTGTGTCGGCGGGCCGTGGCTCCTCATTTACCCCGAAGGCGCCTGGTACGGCGCGGTCACGCCCGAGCGTTGCGAACGCATTCTCCAGGAGCACGTCATCCTGGGCAAACCCATCCCCGCATGGGCTGAACGCACGCAGCCGCTATGCGGTTCGTAGCCGCCGTCATAAGAGAGACCTCTCTGCAAAAGTGCCGCAATGCAAAAAAGCTCCGTCATCCTGAGCGAAGGCGAGGCGCTGCGCACGGCAGTTATTCTCTGCGAAGCCGTTAATGCCCTGCGCAGCAGCGAGCCGGAGTCGAAGGACCTGGATGGCCCGGACGCCAAAGCTGCATTATACCGTAAGCTTTCGTTGCGAAAGAACGGTGGAGCGGCTGGGCATGGAACAAGCCAATTCCGTTTCGGTCGTTCCAGGCTAAAACCACAAGGTCCTTCGACTGCGCTCGGATCCACTCGTTAAGGGAAGCAAAACCTTTTGCCTCGCTCCGCTCAGGATGACGGATTGGAAAAGCAAGCCTTTCGCAAATATCTCTAAGACGGTGGTGGTCTGTGCGAGGCGTCCACGCCCCCCACGGGAGCGGCTACTTCTTCGCCCGAAAACAATCCGCCGCGTGGTCATCAACCATCCCGACCGCCTGCATGAAAGCGTAGCAAATCGTGGGACCGACAAAACGGAACCCCCGTTTCTTTAAATCCTTGCTCATCGCCTCGGCCTCGGGAGTTTGCGCCGGGAGCCGCTCGCCCTTTTTCCGGTGATTTTGCTTCGGCTTGCCCCCCACAAACGACCAAATATAGCGATCAAAAGTGCCATGCTCTTTCTGCACCGCGAGAAACGCCTGGGCATTGGCCACCGTCGCCGCGATTTTCAGCCGGTTACGGATGATCCCCGGATTTTTCATCAGCGCGGCCTCTTTCTTTTTATCGTAGCGGGCAACTTTTTTCGCGTCGAAATGGGAGAAGGCTTCGCGGTAACCCTCGCGCCGCTTCAGGATCGTCAGCCAGCTCAACCCGGCCTGCGCGCCCTCCAGGATCAGCATCTCGAAAAGCTTGCGGTCGTCGTGGACCGGCACGCCCCATTCCTCATCGTGATAGCGGATATAAAGCGGATTATCGGACGGGCACCAGGCACAGCGCGTTTTCATGCGACATTATCTTGCGGCAAAACCACCGTGACAATATTCAAAATTCCTTCCGTGCGCAGCGGGCGGAATCACGCTAAAAGCAGAACGTGACGGAACCAGTCTTTACGCTTCATGGACCGCTTGTCGTACGCAGTCCCAACTGGCTGGGCGACGCGGTTATGGCGCTGCCTGCCGTGCGCAACCTCAAGACGATCGTCGGGGACGATCCGCTCACCGTCGCCGCGCCCGAAAAGCTGGCCGCCTTGTGGCAGAAATGCCCGTTCGTCGATGAGGTTATCGCGCTCGAGAAGCCGCGAAATCTCCAGGCCACGGCCCGGCAATTGCGCGCCGGAAAATTCGGCTCGGTGATCCTGCTGCCGAACTCGCTCCGTTCCGTCGCCGAGGCCTGGCACGCCGGGATTCCGCAGCGCATCGGTTATGCCCGGAGCGCACGCGGCCTGCTTTTGACCCACACCATTCCCGCTCCGTCGCGCAACCCGGCCCGGTTGCACCAGCGCTTTTTCTACCTCGATCTCGTCACCGCTCTGGGCGGTCCCAGCGAGGCCTCATTGCCGAAATTGCGCAAGGATCCCACCACCGTGACCGGCTCGCGCGGCCTCGTCCTCGCCATCTGTCCCGGCGCCGAGTATGGCCCCGCGAAACGCTGGCCCGTGGAAAATTTTGTCGTCGTGGCCCGCCATTTTATCGCAACGCGCAAAGCTAAAATCGTGCTGCTCGGCGCTCCGGGCGACGCACCCATCGGGGAAGACTTCGCCCGACAGTTGCCCGGCATCGACAACCGCGTCGGAAAAACATCGCTCGCCGAATTCATGGCCGCGCTCGTTACGGCCCGGCTCGTCCTATGCAACGACAGCGGTGCGATGCACGTCGCTTCCGCGCTGGGCGTACCGACCCTGGCCGTATTCGGTTCCACCGAACCGCAGTTGACCGGCCCGATGGGCGCGCGCAGCCGGGTGTTGCGGCATCACGTCCCGTGCAGCCCCTGTTTCCTCCGCGAATGCCCCATCGATTTCGCCTGCATGAAAAGCATCACGCCTGAGATGGCCATTGCCGAGGCGGAGACCCTGTTGAGATGAAAATTTCCGCCTGCATCATCACCATCAACGAGGAACGCAACCTCACGCGCTGCCTCAAAAGCGTCGCGCCGCTGGTCGACGAAATTCTCGTGGTCGACTCCGGCAGCACCGACGCCACCCTCGACATCGCGGGCAAATTCGGCGCGCGCGTGCTGCATCAGGATTGGCTCGGCTACGTCGGCCAGAAAAACTTTGCCTTGGATCACGCCGCGCATTCCTGGGTGCTCAGCATCGACGCCGACGAGGAAATTTCCCCGGAACTCGCCGCCTCCCTCGCGCGCATTAAAGCCAACCCTACTGCCGATACACCCGGTGCGCCGAATGGCTACGAAGTCTCGCGCATCGTTTTTTACCGTGGGCGCTGGATTCGTCACGGCGACTGGTATCCCGACCGGCTCGTGCGGCTTTTTCGCCGGACCGAGGCCCGCTTCAGCGGCGGACGCGTGCATGAGAAGCTTGAACTTCGCGGAGAGCATCCCATCCTGCCGGGGCATCTCCATCATTTTACTTATGAAAACGCCTCCGACCGCGCCGACCGCTGCACCAGATACGCCGCGCTCTGGGCGCAATCGGCCCACGAAGAGCACCGGCGCGCCCACGTCTGGAGCGGCCCCCTCCATGCGCTCGCGCGATTGGGCAAAGGCTTCCTGCTCAAACGCGGATTTCTCGACGGCGCGATCGGCTGGGACATCGCCGCGGGCAATGCGCGCGAAGTCTGGCTCAAGTATCACCTGCTTTGGAAATTGAATCGTGAGCAGTAAGAAAAATAATCCGAACGGCGATTCTCCTGAACAGGGGAGTTTCGATCTGGACACGCCGACACCAAAATCATCGCTCGCTTCAAAAGCGACCAAACCGCCGGAAGAACCGGCGGTGCCCGAGGAGGCCATTCCGCTCCTGACCGGCTCCGAGCCGAGCAATCCCGAGATGAGCGATCCCCAGCCCGTGAGCCAGGTCGTTGCGGGACCGAGAAAGCGCAGCTCCAAGCGTTCCGCCGTCGTCGTTCTCATTTCCGTCATGGGTTCACGCCTGATGGGTTTATTACGTGAAGTTGTTTTTGCCTTCATGTTTGGCGCGGCAAATCTCTCCGATGTCTTTATTGCGGCATTTCGAATTCCGAACCTGCTGCGGGATCTTTTTGCCGAGGGAGCGCTTTCCACCGCATTCACCGCCACCTTCACCAAGACGTGGGAGAAGGAAGGCGCGGCAACCTCCTGGCATCTCGCCCGGCTGGTCCTCTCAACGCTGATTCTCATCCTCGGGCTGATCTGTATCGCGGGCATAATTTTCAGCCCTGAAGTGGTCTATCTGATCAGCGGCGGATTCAAGGGCGACCTGGCCGATCCCGACAAGTTTGCCCTGACCGTGACCATGACCCGGATTCTTTTTCCCTTCATCCTCTTCGTGTCCGTTGCCGCGATCATCATGGGCATGCTCAACTCCCGGCATATTTTCGGCATACCGGCCAGCGCCAGCACCCTTTTCAATATTATTTCCGTGATCAGCGGCGTCATCCTCGCCTGCCTCTTCGATCCGCAAAAGGATTGGCTTCATCCCCACTTCGGCGAAAAGGCCGTCTATGCCTGGTGCTTTGGCGTGCTCCTCGGCGGACTGGCCCAACTTGCCATCCAACTCCCTTCGCTTTGGAATCTTGGCTTCCGTTACAAATGGGCGCTCGATTTCCGGAATCCCGCGCTGCAAACGATCTTGATGCTGATGGTCCCGAGCGCCATCGCCGGCTCGGCCGTTCAGGTCAATGTCGCGGTGAACTCCGCGTTCGCCTCGCACAATCCTGCCGCGATGTCGTGGCTTTATTACGCCTTTCGCCTCGTCCAATTACCCATCGGCATTTTCGGCGTCGCCATCGCGACGGTCACGCTGCCCGCCGTCGCGCGGCAGCACGCGCTCGACGATTTGAAAGCCTTCGGCAAAACGGTCGAGGACGCGCTCCGCTTCGGCTTTTACCTCACGCTGCCCGCCTCCGTCGGACTGGCCGCCGTCGCGCAACCGGTCATCCAGCTCATCTACGAACACGGCAGCTTCACCGCCAGGGGTACGTATGAAACCGCGCTCGCGTTGCAGGCCTACACCATCGGCATCGCCGGTTATTCCGGAATCAAAATTCTCGTGCCTTGTTTCTATGCGATGCAACCGCCGCGCTTCGAATCACGGCCGGAATCGAGCTTCTGGGATTCCTTTTCCCACTTCGTGATGAACGTCGTCCTCTTCACCCCGGCCCGCGTCAGCCTCATTGGCATCGCGCTCAACCTGGTCCTTTGCTTCATCCTCTACTATTACCTCGGCCTGGGCCACGTCGGGCTGGCCCTCACGACCGGCTTTGTCGCCATCCTCAATTTTCTGCAACTCGTCTATGCGATCCAGAAAAAGATCGATCTCGGCTCGCCCGGCGAATGGCTTTCCTTCTTCGCGCGCGTGACGGTGGCAACCATGGCCTGCGGTCTCGTCGTGCTTTTTGGCAACCAGCTTCTGCTCGCGCATCGCACCACCCATTCATTGCTCGGCGCGGTTATTCTTTTCCTCAATATCGGCGTCGCAGGCGCGGTTTATTTCGGCCTGACCGTCCTCTTTCGCGTGCCGGAATCCATTGAGTTGGTTTCGTTTATCAAACGAAAGCTCGGCGCATCTAATTCCCGAAATTAACCATTTCCGCAGCATAGGGTTCATTGCCACGCCGCAGACCGGGCTTAAATTAAGGGAGAGGCGTATGCCTCCCAAAGAAAGGATTCTTATGAAACCTAATCTCTTATCATTGGCGCTCGTCCCGCTACTGCTGACTGGTTGTGCGGTAGGCGGCGGATATTATTCCGATTATCCCGGCTATTATGACAGCCCTTTTATTGGGTTCTCCTATTACGGCGGCGGCGGCGGGTATTACCACCACGATTACCATCATGATGATAGCGGCTACCATCACGGAACCGTGGCCTATCATGGCTCGTCCCACGCAAGCGGCCATGCTTTCGCCAGCGTGAACCGTTCTGGGGGTCACTCCGGCGGCGGCCGTGGCGCGTCCGTATCGTCGGGCGCTTCCCACATCCATTAGAGTGTTCTGGTGGCCCGGGCTACTTGTTGCCCGGGTCGCCGAAGGCGACAGGAAGCGATTTTTCCCGTGTACGCATTCCGTGTCTTTAAAGAAAACCTAACCGCCCTTCGCCTCGCCGCGATAGTGAAGGACCTTCACTTTCTCCAGCGTAACAAGCCCTCCCGTGATCATCCCGTCGAGAACTGGCAGAAACGCATTGATGCTCGCCTCACTATCGACAATCTCGATCACCAGCGGCAGATCGGTGGAAAGATTCAGGATTTTCGCCGTATGCAGTCGGCTTGTTTTTCCGTAACCCATCGGCCCACGCAGCACAGTCGCACCGCCGAGATGCATTTCACGCGCCTTGAGCACGATCGCCTCGTACAGCGGCTTGTGCTCCCAGCGATCGCTTTCGCCAATAAAAATGCGGAGCAGAACGGCCTCTTCGGGAATTTGCATAAGGGTATTTTTTGACGGAATTAACGGAATTTCAGAGGGGAAATTTTGACATGAGGAACATGAAGGCTGATGAAGGGGGATTTTTTAGATGGGATTAACCAGATTTACATGATTTTTGCTCAATGGGTTCAACGAGTAAAAAAGAAATGTAAGATTCTGTTCTTTCATGTCCTTCATGTTTCTACTGCCCTCCGCAGGAGTGTCTAAAATCAGATTACCTCAATTGATTCACCCAGCCGGCCAGCATCGCGCCGAGCCAGACCCCCACCAAACATAGCACAACCGAAAGCAATACGTTCGCCGCCGCACCCCACATCTGGCCGCTTTGCGCCAGCGTAAGCGTCTGCCAACTGAACGAAGAGAACGTCGTGTACCCGCCTAGAATGCCGATGGTGATAAAATTGCGCGTGAGCGGAGAGAGAAACAACCGGCCTTCCGAAGTCGAAATCGTAAAGACAAAACCGATCACGAAACAACCCGTGATATTCACGATGATCGTCCCCCACGGGAAAATATAGCCCGTCTTCTGCACATTCGTGTCGATCAGGCTGCCGAGGCCGAAGCGCAACATGCTGCCAAGCGCACCGCCCAGGCCGATAACCAGATAGTTCATGAGAAGCTGCATGGCGATGAAGATAAACAAGGCGAGGGAAAGGATGCGGTCAAGACTGGAGGTTTGGTTCGAGCTTGGGCTTTTTAAATGCGACCCAAAGCGTGCCTATAAAGAACGTGAGAAAAAACGTGCCTAAATAAATAGTGAAAAAATAAGGAAGATAAGTGAGCGCTCGTTGGATTTTATCCAGCCATGTGTTTTTGATTTTTAACGCTTCCACATTTAACTGGTCCATTTCTTGACGCGAAGACACCTCTTGTGCATCAGGTTCATAGTAAACGATCTGACCATCCTGAGCGCGATAAGCGAGTCTGACCCCATATAGCTGATAAACGCCTTTTGCGATGGTGATTTTCGCTTTTTCAGAATCGACGGCACCTATCGTTTCAATCAACTTGGGTAGACCCTTGGGTTCAACTTCGATTGACTGAGCCGTCTGAGATGCGTGAGCCACTTGTACATACCCCGAGAAATAACTGCTCAAGGCCAAAACAATCGCGCCGAGATTGCATAAACATGGCCAAACGAACCGGCGACGGATGCCAGATTGAGAAAACAAACCATAAAGCGATAAAAACAACCCGACCGACAAAAGGACAGAAGCCAAAAAGCAGCAACTGCCCTGAAAAACAAAACTTTGATCCACCACCGCTGGAACAAGTCTTTTGCCATTTCCTGAAATAACACCCACAAAGACCCCAGAAAGGAATAGCCACATTGGAAGTCTTGGTTTCATAGCTCGTTGGGCTTTCGGTTGGCTTGTCGTAAACGTCAAAGCCTTTTTTAAGAGCGGATTGCTTCCTTGTCGATATTTGCTGTATGCTGACCAGTCCATGAATTCGTATCGCATTGCGGTTGTCGGCGCCACCGGTGCGGTGGGGCAGGAGATTCTCCGCACACTCGAGCAGCGGAAGTTTCCGGTCAGCCACCTGAAGCTGCTCGCGTCATCGCGTTCGCTCGGCAAAACGGTCGAGTTCAACGGCAAAAAGCTCCCCATCGAGGAACTTCGCGCCTCGGCCTTCACCGACATCGACTACGCGCTCTTCAGCGCCGGGGCCACCCGCTCGCGCGAATTCGCGGACGCCTGCAAGAAGGCCGGCGCGGTGATGATCGACAACTCCTCCGCGTTTCGCATGAGACCCGACGTGCCGCTCGTCGTGCCCGAAATCAACGCCGCCGATCTGAAGAATCACCATGGCATCATCTCCGTGCCGAACTGCTCAGCCATCATCATGGGCGTACCGCTCTGGCCGCTGCACCAGGCCGCGCACATCGAGCGGATCATCGTCTCCACCTACCAAAGCGCCAGCGGCGCAGGTGCTCAGGCCATGGCCGAACTCGAAACCCAATCACGCGCGCACGCGGCGGGCCAGCCGTTGAAGAAGGAAGTTTTTCCGCACCAGATCGCCTTCAACGTCTTCTCCCATAACACCGCCATCGCCGCGAACGGCTACAACGAGGAGGAAAACAAGGTCATCGAGGAAACGCGCAAAATTTTCCACGAACCCAACCTGCCCATCGTCGCGACCTGCATCCGCGTGCCCGTCCTGCGCGCGCACAGCGAATCGATTGTCATCGAGACTAGGCGCGACCTTTCCCCCGAAGAGGCCCGCGAAATTCTTTCCCACGCGCCGGGTGTCAAGGTCGTCGACAGCCGCGAGAAAAATCATTTTCCCATGCCCCTCGAAGCAAGCGGCCAGTACGACGTCCTCGTCGGACGCATCCGCCGCGACCTCTCCCATCCGCGCGGACTGGC
>Ga0182024_10006303_pt1 | contig 26122 bp, 21 predicted proteins | sample P32metaG_FD_120480 | JGI IMG/M metagenome (GOLD analysis project Ga0182024, IMG submission 120480) | Permafrost microbial communities from Stordalen Mire, Sweden - P3-2 metaG (Illumina Assembly) | ecosystem: Environmental > Terrestrial > Soil > Wetlands > Permafrost | place: Sweden: Stordalen... | reverse complement strand
GGGCATGCGTGTCTGGTCGGCGTTCCAGAACAAGAGGTCGAAGGGGCGCGGCTCCTTGCCCATCAGGTAGTTGTTGACGAAGAAACTCCAGATCAGGTCGTTGGAGCGCAGCGCATTGAAGGTGTCGGCCATGGTCTGGCCGGCCAGCACGCCGCCGCCGGCGTCCATCCGCCCGGAGAGATCCTCGAGCCACGCCTCGTCGGCGAAGAGCAGCAGATCGCCGGCCTCGGAGAAGTCCTGCTGGGCGGCGAAGAAGGTCGCCGATTTCACGCGGCGGTCGCCCCGCGCGGCCATGTGGGCGAGGGCGCAGGAAAGCAGGGTGCCGCCGATGCAGTAGCCGACCGTGTTCACCACCTTGCTGGCGCTTTGGCGGGTCACCGCGTCGACGGCGGCGTAAACGGCCTGGTTTAGATAGTCCTCGAAGGTCTTGGCGGCGAGCTTCGTATCGGGATTGACCCAGGAGGTGACGAAGACCGTCAGGCCCTGGCTGGTCAGCCAGCGGATCATCGAGTTTTCCGGCCGCAGGTCGAGGATATAGAACTTGTTGATCCAAGGCGGGAAGATCAGCAGCGGGATCTCGCACACCGTCTCGGTGGTCGGCGTGAACTGAAGAATCTGTATTATCTCGTTCTGAAAAATCACTTTTCCAGGCGCCGTGGCAACGTTTTCCCCCACCTTGAACTGGGCAAGATCGGTCTGGCTGATCGACAGCTGGCCCGCGCCGCGCTCAAGGTCGCCGGCGAAGTTCTCCATGCCCCGCGCGATGCTCTCGCCGTTGGTCTGGATGGCTTCGCGCAGAGCGGCGGGATTGGAGAGCAGGAAATTCGAGGGCGAGAAGGCGTCGGTGAGCATGCGCGTGAAGAACTCGACGCGGCGCTTGGTAAGCGGCTCGACCCCTTCGACGCCGGCGACCAGGTCGTTGAGCCAGCCGGAGGTGATCAGATAGGACTGCTTGATGGTGTCGAAGATGGGGTTGCTCGACCATTCCGGGTCGCCGAAACGCTTGTCCCCCTTGGCCGGGATGGCCACCGGCGGGCTCGTTTCGCCCGCGGCCCCGCGCGCGGCCGAGCGCCACAGCTCCATGTAGCGGCCGTAGAGGTCGGCCTGGGCGCGCATGAGCCGTTCGGGTTGGGTCGCCAGGCGGCCCATGACTTCGCCAAAGGCCGGGCCGACATGAAACGGATCGGCGCTGAGGGCGGCGGGACGATCGGCCTGGCGCAGAGCGGCTTCGGCGATGGCGCCCTGGGCGGCCACGGCGGCGCGGGCCAGATTGACCGAGAGTTTCTCCAGGCCCTCGCGTTGCTCGGCCGAAAGAAACTCGAAGCTCCCGACGGCTGAAATCGACGGGCCCTCCGCGTGGGGCTCGGGCGAGGCGGTTTGCGGGGCGGTTTTCGAGGCGGCCTTTCGGGTCTGGGGCTTGGACGGCGCCGAACTCGCCGCCTTTCGCCGCGCGGTCCTGGCGCGTGTTCCAGCCCTGGCGTCCGTCATCGTGACCTCCTCATTTCGCCCAAGGTTCGCGCCCTTTCGCTCTGGCGCGGCTTGGCCTATGACCCGGCGTGCAATGAAGCCCCTCGCGCGTCACATTTCAATGACCACGCTCATTTGCCGCTCGACCTTAGTGCTCGTGCTGGGAGCGCCATCGGCGAGCCTCGCCGCGCAACCCTGCCCTGGCCCGTCGGAGGCGCCGGCGCCCGATCTGTTGGCGCAGGCCGGTCAGGTCCGCCCCTATCCGGCCTTCTGTTCCATTCCGCCCACGCCGGCCGGGGTGCGCGGGGCCAAGGCTTTCAAGAGCGCCGTGGTGGAGACCCGCGTGGCCGGCGCGCGACTGGTCGCCCGGACGGCGCCCTCGACCTTCAGCCTGGAAGACACCGATGGGTTCGCCGCCGCCGCGCGCGCCGAGGCCGCGCCGCCGCCGCCGATGATCACGCCGGGTGACGCCGCCACCGAGGACTTCGCCGCCTCGGGGCGCAAGCGTGTCACACCGCCGCCACGGCCACGCTAGTCGGCCCAACCTTGGATGACAGCTGATTTTCACCGCATTCGGCGTCTGCCGCCGTACGTGTTCGAAGAGGCGAACCGCCTAATGGCCCGGCTTCGCGGCGAGGGCCGCGTGGCCGGCTACGATGCGCGGCCGGTCGCTATTCAGCCTTCGGTGGTGATGTGAAGACGTTCCTCGATGACTCCGGCCAGAATCTCGAGCCGTGCTCCTCGGCGGGGCCGCGCTCAGCGGGGCGGGCGCGCTGATGGAAAAGCGGAAGTGGCGCATCGGCGTCGCGGGCCTGGGCACGATCGGCGCCGCGCTTGTCGAACTCATCGCCGAGCGTCCCGACTTCGCGCCGTCGGGCGCCGCGGTCGCCGTCACGGGGGTCAGCGCGCGCTCGCGCCGGCGCCGGTCGGCGGCCATTTCGGACCTGCCGTGGTTCGACGATCCGGTGGCCCTGGCCTGCTCGGACGCCAATGACGTGTTCGTCGAACTGATCGGCGGCGGCGAAGGCCCGGCCAAGGCCGCCGTGGAAGCGGCGCTGAGCCTCGGCAAGCCGGTGGTGACCGCGAACAAGGCCCTCATCGCCCAACACGGCGCCCAGTTGGCTGGCCTGGCCGAAGCCGCCGGCGCGCCCCTGCTCTTCGAGGCGGCGGTCATGGGCGGCACGCCGGCGGTGAAGATGCTGCGCGAGGCCATGGTGGGCGACGAAGTCGAGCTGGTGGCTGGCATCCTCAACGGCACCTGCAACTACATCTTGACCCAGATGCAGGCATCGGGGCGTCCCTTCGCCGAGGTGCTCGCCGACGCCCAGCGCCTGGGCTACGCCGAGGCGGATGCGATCATGGACGTCGGCGGCTTCGACGCCGCCCACAAGATATCCATCCTAGCCGCCCTGGCTTTCGGCTGCGCTCCCACCTACGGCGCCGCGAAGATCGAGGGGATCGAGACGATCGAACCGCTCGACATCCGCCTGGCCAGGGACCTCGGCTATTGCATCAAGCTCATCGCCACCGCGGCGCGTTTCGGCGCGGGCGTATCGGTCCAGGTCCATCCGGCCCTCACGCCCCTCGATCACCCACTGGCGCGGGTGGAGGGGGTGTCGAACGCGCTTTTCATCCAAGGCCGCCGGATAGGGCGCATCTTCATCGAAGGGCCCGGCGCCGGGGCCGGCCCCACGGCCGCGGCGGTCGCCGCCGACATCGCCGACGTCATGACCGCCGCCGTGCGCCCTGTATTCCAGAGGCCCGCCGCCGCGTTGAAGCCCTTCGCGCCGGCGGAGCCCGGATCGACCCTCGGGCAAGCCTATCTGCGCCTGATGGTTCGCGATGAGCCCGGTGTCATCGCTTCACTCACCGAAACCCTGGCCGCCGCGGGCGTGTCGATCGACAGTTTCCTGCAGAAGCCGGTGGAAGGGGTGGGAGGCGTGCCCATCGTCCTCACCACCCATCGCGTCGCCGAATCTGTGCTAAGCGAGGCGACGCGCCGCATGGCCGCCTTGCCGAGCCTCCTCGAACCGCCCCGGCTGATCCGCATCGCGCGCATTTGAGAATGCGTCCAAAAGAGCAAAAAAGACGCCAGGAGAGGCCGATGGATTCGCAGGTTCTAAATCGCTCCCTGATCATGGAGGCCGTGCGCGTCAGCGAAGCTGCGGCCATCGCGGCCTGGGCGCTCGCCGGCAGAGGCGATGAGAAGGCCGCCGATCAGGCCGCGGTGGACGCCATGCGCTGCGCCTTGAACGAACTGGCCATCGACGGGGTCATCGTCATCGGCGAAGGCGAGCGCGACGAGGCCCCCATGCTCTACATCGGCGAGCGGGTCGGCAAGGGGAAGGGCCCTCGCGTCGACATCGCCCTGGATCCCCTCGAGGGGACCACGCTCACCGCCAAGGCGATGGCGGGCGCCCTGGCCGTCATGGCCTGGGCGCCGGCCGGCACCCTGCTCAATGCGCCGGACACCTACATGGACAAGATCGCCTGCGGCCCCGGCTATCCGGCCGGCTTGCTGGATCTCGATCGCAGCGCCGCCGACAACGCCCAGGCCCTGGCGAGCGCCAAGGGCGTCGATGTCGCCGATATCAGCGTCTGCGTCCTCGATCGCCCGCGCCATGCCGAGATCATCGCCTCCCTGCGCGCCGTCGGCGCCCGCGTCCATCTAATCACCGACGGCGACGTGGCGGGAGTGATGAACACCGCCGATCCCGACACGGGAGTCGACATGTATGTCGGCCAAGGGGGCGCGCCGGAAGGCGTTCTCGCCTGCGCGGCCCTCAAATGCGTCGGCGGCCAATTCCAGGGCCGGCTGGTGTTCCGCAACGCCGATGAACGCGCTCGCGCCCGCGGCCACGGCATCACCGACCTCGACAAGAAGTACGACCTGCACGAGATGGTCCGCGCCGACGCCATCTTTGTCGCCACCGGCGTCACCACGGGCGCGCTCCTGGACGGCGTGCGGATGGCCGGCGGCATGGTTCACACCCACACCCTGGTGATGAACTCCGCCACCGGGACGGTTCGCGAAGTGCGGATGAAACGGCGCCTCTGATGAGCGCCGACGGGGAAACCGTCACGGGATTTTTGGGCGTCACGCGCTCATTGACCGGCCGGCGGTGGCGCGAGCGGCGGGCCGACCCGTCCGCGACGCGCGAGCATCAGGCAAGGCTCGGCCTGTCGGAACCCCTGGCCAGGGCGCTGGCCTCGCGCGGGGTGGCCGGCGAGGACGGAGAGTCGTTCTTGCGTCCCACCCTTAAAGCCCTGTTTCCCGACCCTTCGAGCTTCGCCGACATGGATCGCGCCGCCGCCCTTCTAGTGGACGCCCTGGAGAGCGACCGCCCCATGGTGGTCTTCGCCGATTATGACGTCGACGGCGCCGCCAGCGCCGCCCTCTTGGTGCGCTGGTTTCGTCACATGGGAAAAGCGCTGCCCATCTATGTTCCCGATCGCCTGGAAGGCTATGGCCCAAGCCCAGCCGCCTTCCGCCATCTCCATGCACAAGGCGCGCGGTTGGTGGTCACGGTCGATTGCGGCGCGGCGGCCTACGACGCGGTGGCGGCGGCCGGCGAGATCGGCCTGGACGTCGTGGTGATCGACCATCATCTAATGCGCGCCGCGCCTCTGGCGGCGGCGGCCCTGGTCAATCCGAACCGCCCCGATTGCCGCTCGGGCCAGGGCGTGCTCGCGGCGGCCGGCGTCACCTTCGTCCTGCTGGCCGCCCTCAACCGAGAAGCCAGGGCGAGGGGCCTCTTCTCGGCCAGGCGTGAACCGGACCTTCGCCAATGGCTCGATCTCGCCGCCCTGGGGGCGGTCTGCGACGTAACCCAGCTCACCGGCTTCAACCGCGCCATCGCCGCCCTGGGTTTGAGGGTGATGTCCGCCTGGGCCAACCCAGGCCTCGCCGCGCTGATGGCCGTCGCCGGCGACAAGACCCTCGAGGCCGGGGTGTTTCAGGCCGGCTTCGTCCTGGGCCCCAGGATCAACGCCGGCGGACGGATCGGCCGCTCGGATCTGGGGGCGCGGTTGCTCTCCGCGGACGATCCGGCCGAGGCGGCGGACCTGGCCGCGCAGCTCGATGGCCTCAACGCGCGGCGCAAGGACGTCGAGCGCCAGATCACCGCCGCGGCCATCCTCGCCGTCGAGCGCGACAGCAACTTCGATCCCGCCGCACCCGCGATTGTGGTCGCGCAGGAGGACTGGCACCCAGGCGTGATCGGCATCGTCGCGAGCCGACTTCGCGAGCGCTACCGCAAGCCGGTGGTGGTGATCGGGCTGGACCGTGCCGCCGATGTCGGCAAGGGCTCGGGGCGATCGCAAAGCGGGGTCAATCTCGGCGCCGCGGTCCAGGCCGCGTTCGACCAAGGTCTGCTTCTCGCCGGCGGCGGCCACGCCATGGCCGCGGGGCTGACCGTGCGACCCTCGGCGATCCCCGAGCTGCGGGCCTTCCTGTGCGAACGGCTCGCCGGCGAAATGTCCCTGGCCGGCGCGGAAGACGCCCTGGATATCGACGCGCTCGCCGCGCCCCATGGCGCCCGCGCTCTGTTGGACGATTTCAAGCTCCTGGCGCCTTTCGGACCGGGCAATCCCGAGCCGCGCTTCGCTTTGGCCGACGTGAGGGTCGAGCGGCCCATTGTTCTTCGCGGCGGCCACGTGGGTTGCACTCTGGTGGACTCTGCCGGGGCCGGCGTCAGGGCCGTGGCGTGGCGCGCCGAGGACAGCGCGCTTGGTCGACGGCTTTTGGCGGCAGGCGGCTCGCTGCACGTGGCGGGCCAACTCAAGATCGACGATTGGAACGGCCGCAACAGCGCGCAACTGGAAGTCGAGGACGCGGCCGATCCACGTCAGGCCGTCGTTTAGCTGAGCGCCTGAGCGAGACGCTGCGCCGGCCAGGTGTTGCGCGCGACCGTTGCGCGCGACTGTTGCGCGCTATGGGGTCGGCGGATATATCCCCGGGCTCCCGCGCTCCTCGTGGGCCCTTCGTCTATCGGTTAGGACATCAGATTTTCAATCTGGGAAGAGGGGTTCGACTCCCCTAGGGCCTGCCAAGTCAAATCCCACTTCCTTGTCCGCGACCCGCATCCGCCGGCGCATCACGGCGGTGGCCGGGTCCGCGCCAAAGGGCGCCACCACGCGCGGCGCGTTCGTGACCGATGGTCGCAACCCTTGATCTGTATAAATCTCTTGACCACTCATTTGATTGGTGGAGAGAGTAGTGCGGTGAACGTTCTCGGCTGACGCAGGAGCGGGGACGGGGCTGAGGGGCCGATGTCTGATTACGAGGTGGAGGGACCCGAGCCGCACGACGAGTCCGTGCGGATAAGCGGGCGCGTGAAGTGGTTCGACGCCGGCAAGGGCTACGGCTTCATCGTCCCCGACGACGCCAGCCAGACCGGATTGCGGGATGTCCTTTTGCATGTGACGTCGCTTCGCAGCGCCGGCCGCGAAGGCGCCCTGGAAGGCTCGATCATTGTTTGCGACGTGGTCAAGCGCCCCAAGGGCTGGCAGGTGGCCGAAATTCTCGATCTCGACGAGACCGCAGCGCCGCCGAGGGAAGAGCGTCCGGGCCGTGGCTCGGACGGCGAGGGTCGCGGCCATGGAGGCCTCAGGCGGGATCACCGCCCGCTTTCCGATGGGCATGGAGCGGCGTCGTTTCGTGATCGAGGCGGCCCGCGCGGGGGCATGGACGGCGCGGCGCGCCACGTCGCCGCGCCTCGCGGACCTTTCGAGCCCGCCAAGGTGAAGTGGTTCAATCGTACGAAGGGCTACGGCTTCGTCGTCCGCGACACGCAGCCGGGCGATATCTTCGTCCATATCGAAACCTTGCGCCGCGGCGGCCTGGAAGATCTGCAGCCTGGCGACGACGTCAAGGTTCGCTTCGCCGAAGGTCCCAAGGGACTGGTTGTGGCCGAGATCGAACTAGGTCAGTTTTAGCCTTTCGATCTGGCCGCCTGGAGCTGCTCGCCGTGTGTCCCGACAACAGAACCGCGCGCCGGCGGCCGATGCTCGCCGTGGCGAGCCTGATCCTGGCCATCGCTCTCACCTCCGGCGTCGCCGCCAAGGGCCTCGCCGTCCAGTCTCTCGACATGGTGACCGCCCGCGGCGTTTTCCACTTCAAGGTCGAGGTGGCCGACACCGACGCCACCCGCGAGAAGGGATTGATGTTTCGCAAGTCCCTGGCCGCCGATCGGGGAATGCTGTTCGATTTCAAGTCCCCCAGGCTAGTGGCCTTTTGGATGAAGAACACGCTGATCCCGCTCGACCTGCTGTTCATCGCCGCCGACGGCCATGTGGTTTCCATCGCCCGTGAGGCGACACCCCTCTCCGAGCTTCCGATCCCGTCGGGCGGAGAGGTCCTTGGCGTGCTCGAGTTGCGAGGCGGCCGCGCGGCGGAAATCGGCGCGCAGCCCGGAGACACGGTTCGCGAGCGGATCTTCCACCGTTGAGCGGTACCGAGCCCGCATCCGCGCCACCGACCGGATTCCAGCGATCGGACGGTCGGGGCGCTTTCACCACCCACAACGGTCCCTTCTTTTATCGCCCGGAGGCGGAGGGATCGGAGCAGGCCTTCTTCGCCCAGCGACGCCACTGCAACGGACTGGGGCTCATCCATGGCGGCATGCTGTCGGCCTTCCTCGACGGACTGCTCGCCGCGGCCGCCGGGCGGATGGCCGGCGCCACGCCCATCAGCGTGCATCTGTCCGTCGACTTCCTGGATATGGGGCGCGCCGGCGAGTGGGTGCTGGGCGAAGCGCGGGTCACCCGCTTGGCTCGCGATATCGCCTTCGTGGAGGGCCGCGCCCACATCGCCGGGCGCGATCTGGCTCGGGCCACCGGGGTCTTCAAGCTCATGCATCGACGCCCGCGCTGAACCGTCGCGCTCAAACCGCCGCGTTGCGGCCCGCCGCGGCGCGTGGCAAGAGACGGCGGGTTTTTCGATGACCCAAGGATTTTTCGTCGTCGGGGGACTTATCATCGTCGGGGCGTGGCGCAGCCTGGTAGCGCATCTGCTTTGGGAGCAGAGGGTCGCAGGTTCGAATCCTGCCGCCCCGACCAACGAAAACAATGACGTCGGTGAGGAGCAACGCAATGCTCGCGCGCATCTTTCGCCCGGCCAAGAGCGCCATGCAGTCGGGCGCCGCCAAGACCAGGACGTGGATGCTGGAGTTCGCGCCGGCCGCCGCGCGCCTTTCCGATCCCCTGATGGGCTGGACCACCTCCACCGACATGAACGGGCAGGTGCGGCTTGCCTTCGATACGCGCGAGGAGGCGGTCTCCTATGCTCAGCGCCACGGCGTCGCTTTCGAAATCCTTGCCGAGAACGATATCAAAAGGGCGCCCAGGGCCTACGCCGACAACTTCGCGTTTCACCGCAAACAGCCCTGGACCCACTGACTTCGCTTGAACGACCCCGTAGCTCAACCGGATAGAGCATCCGCCTTCTAAGCGGACGGTTGCAGGTTCGAGTCCTGCCGGGGTCGCCACACGCGGACTACGAGGCCAGGACGCGCAACGCGCGCCGCAGATCGTCGACGAGGTCCTCTGGGTCCTCCAGCCCGATGTTGAGGCGCACGACCGGGCCGGCGAAGGATGGAGGGGTTTCGCGAACGTCGAACTGGGGATCGGCGTCCAGGGCAAGGCTCTCGAAGCCGCCCCATGAAAAGCCCAGACCGAACAATTCGAGGGCGTCCAGAAATGCATGCACGGCAGCTGTCGGACACGCTCTGAGCACCACCGAGAAGAGGCCCCCGGCGCCGGTGAAATCGCGCTTCCACAGCGCATGGTCGCGCGACGCGGGCAGGGCCGGATGAAGAACTTCAGCTACTTGCGGCTGATTGCTCAGCCAGGTGGCGACCGCCAAACCGCTGGCTTGGTGCCGGGCCATGCGAGTGGGCAGGGTGCGCAGGCCCCGCAGCACCTGGTAGGCTTCCTCCGGAGAGACGGCCCAGCCGAAGTCCCAGATCGCGTGATCGAGCGCATCGCTCAACCGAGGATCGGTCGTGGCCGCCGAACCCATGAAGATATCGGCGTGGCCGGCCACGTATTTGGTCAGGGCCTGGATTGAAATGTCGACGCCCTTGGTGAGCGGCTTGAAGTAGAGGCCCGCCGCCCAGGTGTTGTCCATCAAGGTGAGCACGCCGCTCGAACGGGCCAGAGCGGCGATGGCCGGCGTATCCTGAATTTCGAAGGTCAGGGAGCCTGGCGACTCCATGACGATCAGGCGGGTCGAGGGACCGGCCATGGCCAGGAGCGCCTGGGCCGCGGTCCGTGGGGCATAGTAGCGAACGTGAACCCCAAACCGCGCCAGAACATTGTCACAAAATCGCCGCGTCGGCTTGTAGATCGCTTCGGTCACCAGGATGTCGTCGCCGGCCTTGAGCACCGCCAGCATGGCGCCGGCGAGGGCGGCGAGGCCCGAGGGAAACAGGCGAACCGCCGCCGCGCTTTCCAATTCGGCCAGCGCGCTGGCCAGGGTCTCCTGGGTGGCGAGACCGCCCCGGCCGTAGGTAGGTTGGTCCGTGGCGTAAAGAGAGGCGGCGTCGGGCAGCAGAACGGTCGTGCCCTTCTGGATCGGCGGACCGACGGTCCGGGCGAGCCTGGCGGGCGCGCGCCCGGCGCGGATGAGGCCGGTGGCGTCGTTGGGCGGTCTGGTCATCTGAGCGAAAGCTTCATGGCGCATCGTGTGGCGGGATCGAGCCCGAGCCGCGCTTCCCGCGCCAGAATGGCGCCGAGGCGCGGACAGGAGTCGTCGCGCGTTACCTCCATGAAGCCCAGCGAGGCGTAGAACGGGGCGTTCCACCGCACGTCGCGAAAAGTCGTCAAGGTTACGTCGGCGAGGTCGCGCTCGCGCGCCCAGGCGATAGCGACCTGCATCAACCGGCGGCCATAGCCTTGGCCCTGATCGCCCGAGGCAACGTCGATTTCATCGACATGCAGCCAGGGATCGCCCCGGCTCGCGGCGAGGAAGCCGACGAGCCGACCCTCGCCGTCGCGCGCCACCCAAAGGGTCCCGGCGGACAAGGCGGGAATCCACGTCGCCGCTGGAGCGTACAAGGCATCCAGAGACCCCAAGAGATCGCCGCCGTCGAAGGCGGTCGCGGCCGAACGCTCGATTTCGGGGAACTGGGCCAGGTCCGCGGCCTCCGCCAATCTTACGACGGGCGTCCTCACGGTCCAGCCACCACCGGCGTATCGACCCGGGCGCCCCATTCGCTCCACGAGCCGTCATAAACGGCGACATCACGCCGGCCCAAGCGGGCCAGCGCCAGGACCAGCAGCGAAGCGCTGATTCCGGAGCCGCAACTGGTGGTGATCGGCCCGCGAAGGTCGATCCCGGTGGCTTGGAAGGCGTCGCGCAGTGCGTCGGCGGGCAGAAGCGTGCCGTCCGCCCGCACCAGGCTCGACCAGGGCAGGTTGAATGCGCCCGGCATGTGGCCGCCTCGAAGGCCGGCGCGCGGTTCTGGGGCGGCGCCGGTGAAGCGCTCCGCCGATCGGGCGTCGAGGATCTGCTCGTCGCCCGCCTGAACGGCGGCGCGCACGCCATTCAATTCCCGAACCAGCGCAGCGTCGGGGCGAGATTTGAAATCGCCATGGATCGCTGGGCGCCAGCCGCTCTCGAGCGGACGGCCTTCAGCGCGCCATTTGAGCAGGCCTCCATCGAGGACGACGGTGTCGGCGTGGCCCATGGCGCGGAAATTCCACCAGAGCCTCGGCGCCGAAAACAGACCGTGGGCGTCATAGACCACCACCCGCGAGCCCTGGTTCACGCCCAGCCTACGCGCCGCCACCGCGAAGTCGGCCGGATCGGCGAGCATGTGGGGCAGGTCGCTGGCAAGGTCGCACACCTTGTCGATGTCGAAGAAGCCGGTGCCTGGGATGTGCCGTTCGGCGTATTCCGCGCCGGCGTCGCGCGGCGCTCCGGGCATGAACCAGGTGGCGTCCAGGACGGCGATGTCGGCGTCGTCGAGCCGCGCCGCGAGCCAGTCGGTGGAAACGAGAGGGTTCATGGGACTCTAGAGCCAGGGCGGCGTCGGCAAGCCGCGTTCGGTGAGAAATAGAGGGTTGAAGAGTTTGCTCTGATAGCGCGAGCCGTGGTCGGCGAGAATGGTGACGATGGTGTGACCCGGCCCGAGGTCGCGAGCAAGGCGCACAGCCCCGGCGATGTTGATCCCGGTCGAGCCGCCCATCAGAAGACCTTCGAACTGGGCCAGTTCGAAGATCACCCGCAACATTTCCTCGTCGGAGATGCGGTAGGCGTAGTCGATCCTCAGGCCTTCCAGGTTTGCCGTAACGCGGCCCTGGCCGATGCCCTCGCTGATCGAGGCGCCCTCCGATTTCAATTCGCCGTGCTTGTAGAAATTGTAGAGCGCCGCGCCGTGGGGATCGGCCAGGGCGATGGCGACGGCCGGATTCTTCTCTCGCAAGGCCATGGCCACGCCCGCCAGGGTGCCGCCGGAGCCCACCGCGCAGATGAAGCCGTCCACCTGGCCGCCGGTCTGCCGCCAGATTTCCGGTCCGGTCGTTTCGGCGTGGGCCGCCCGGTTGGCCAGGTTGTCAAACTGGTTGGCCCAGACCGCGCCGGCCGGCTCGGCGACGTTGAACTCCTCCGCCAGGCGTCCCGAGTAGCGGACGTAGTTGTTCGGATCGGCATAGGGAACCGCGTCCACCTCCACCAGTTCGGCCCCCGCCAAGCGAATGGCCTCTTTCTTTTCCCGACTCTGGGTGCGCGGAATGACGATCGTGGTGCGATAGCCGAGCGCGCGGCCGACCATCGCCAGACCGATGCCGGTGTTGCCGGCCGTGCCCTCGACAATACGCCCCCCCGGCCTCAGCAGGCCCCGTCTCTCGGCGTCGCGAACAATGTAGAGCGCGGCGCGATCCTTGATCGACTGACCGGGATTCATGAACTCCGCCTTGCCGAGAATCGCGCATCCCGTCTCTGCGCTGGCGCGGGCAAGGCGTATCAACGGCGTCTCGCCGATGGCGCCCAGAACATCGGCTCGGACCTGTGACTGAGGCATCAGCGGTAGATCGCCAGCCGGCGCGCCGGACGCAAGCGCAAACGCGTGGTCTGGCGCGCGAGCGGCTAAACCCTTGTCAGGCTGAGTTGAACTACGTTGGTGCGTTCGGTGCGGAACGCCGCTTCGCAATAGCCCAGGTAAAAGCGCCAGAGGCGGCGGAAGCGCTCGTCGAAGCCGAGCTTGCGGATGTCCTCCCAAGCCGCCTCGAACCGCCTGGTCCATTCGGCAAGGGTGTCGGCGTAGTTCTGGCCGAAACGAACGATAGTCTTCCATTCCAATCCCGCCCGGTCGATCTCCTCGCGCAGACGCCGCTCGCTGGGCAGCATGCCGCCGGGAAATATGTATTTGCGCATGAAGTCCGAGCGCACGCGATAGACCGAGAACAGTTCGTCACGGATGGTGATGATCTGCAGGCCGGCACGGCCGCCGGGCGAGAGGACGTCGCGCAATTTACTGAAATAGGCCGGCCAATAGGCCTCGCCGACCGCCTCGAACATTTCGATGGAGGCCACGCGATCGAAACTGCCTTGGACGTCGCGGTAGTCCATCAGGCGTATGTCGACCTTGTCCGCCAGTCCCTGGTCGAACAGTCGCTTGCGGGCGAATTCGTACTGGGCCGGCGAGATGGTGACGCCGGTCACGCGCGCGCCGATCTCCTTGGCCGCGAACTCCGCGAAACCGCCCCAGCCGCAGCCGATCTCCAGCACATGGTGGTTCGGCCGCAGCGCGATTTGGCGCGCCAGGCTGGCGTATTTGTTATGCTGAGCCGCATCCAGCGATTGTCCTGGCCGCTCGTAGCGGGCCGAGGAATAGGTCATGCTGGGGTCCAGCCATCGCGCATAAAAGGCGTTGCCCAGGTCGTAGTGTGCATGGATGTTTCGTCGCGATCCGGGGCGGCTGTTGCGGCGTAGCGCATGGGCCAGGAAATTGAGCGTCCGCATGAACGGGTTGCCCTCGACCAGCCTCTCCAGCCGATCGAAATTCCGCGTGAACGCCTCGAGCACGGCGGAAAGATCGGGCGTATCCCACTCGCCGGCCATGAACCCTTCGCCAAAGCCGATATCGGCCGAGGCAAGCACCCGGCCGACGAAGCGGAAGTCTCGCACGACGAGCACGCCGTGCGGCCCAGGCTCGGGGCCTTCAATGCGCAACGCGCGGCCGGACGGCAGAACGAAGGTGAGCGAACCCGCACCCCAGTTTTCCCGGGCGATGGTAATGGCGGACCGGAAGGCGGCCGGCGCCTTGCGCAGCTCCAGATCATCCAGCGTGATCGAAACGGGGGTCATCCTACGGTCGGACCCATATCCTCGCGCTCCCTATCAACATAACATGGCGCCGAGGCTGGGCGACAACCAGACGATGATCGGCGGGTGGGCGGTCATCGAGACTTGAACGCCCGCTTCTCAGCCTTGCGCCGCATGCGCCTTGCGGTCACTTCTACGCCGCGCGCCCGCCTTTGGATCAAGGAACCATCGCCGTCATGCAACCCAACGCCGTCGTCGAGGTGGGAACCGGCGCCCGCCGTGCGCGCATCGGCAATGGCGAGCGTTTGTCGATCATCGCCGGGCCCTGCCAGATGGAGAGCCGGGGCCACGCCTTGGAAACCGCCCACGCGCTGAAGGAAATCGCCGAACGCCTGGGTGTGGCGCTCGTCTATAAGACCTCCTTCGACAAGGCCAACCGGACATCGGTCACCGCCGCCAGAGGCGTGGGCCTGCGCGAGGCCTTGCCGATTTTCGCCGAGATTCGAGAAGTGACGGGCCTGCCGGTGCTCACCGATGTGCACGACATCGATCAGTGCGCCGCGGCGGCCGAAATCGTCGATATTCTGCAGATTCCCGCCTTTCTCAGCCGCCAGACCGACTTGATCGTGGCGGCCGCGCGGACGGGCCGAGCGCTCAACATCAAGAAGGGCCAGTTTCTCGCCCCGTGGGACATGAAGAACGTCATCGCCAAGGCGACGGCGGCGGGCAATCCCAACGTGATGGCGTGCGAGCGCGGCGTCTCGTTCGGCTACAACACCCTGGTGTCGGACATGCGCGCCCTGCCGATCCTGGCGGAGATCGGCTGCCCGGTGGTGTTCGACGCCACGCACTCGGTGATGCAGCCGGGCGGCGAAGGCGACCGATCGGGAGGTCAGCGCCAGTTCGTGCCGGTCCTGGCGCGGGCGGCGGTCGCCATCGGCGTTGCGGCGGTGTTCATGGAAACCCATCCCGATCCCGACCACGCGCCCTCCGATGGTCCCAATATGGTGCCGCTGAAGGACTTCGAGGCGCTGGTGGCCGAATTGCTGGCCTATGACGCGCTGACCAAGGCCCGCGTCGGCGCTTGACCCGCCGAGGGGCAGAAGGCAGAGGCTCACCGGCTATGGATTTGTCGGCCCTGCAACAGCTACTGGGCGCCATGGCGGGCGTCCGCGTGCTCGCGGTCGGCGACCTGATGGTCGATCGCTTCGTCTATGGCGAGGTAAGCCGCGTTTCCGCCGAGGCGCCCATTCCGATTCTGGCCCGCACACGCGAGACGGTCATGCTGGGCGCGGCGGGAAACGTGGCGCGCAACGCCGCCGCCATGGGCGCGGCGGCGGCCCTGGTGGGCGTGGTCGGCCAAGATGCTCCGGCCCATGAGGCGCTCGGCCTCGTCGGCCGAGAATCCGGCATCGAGGGTTTTCTGATCACCGACCCTGGCCGATCCACCACCGTGAAGACCCGGTTCGTCTCGGCGGGCCAGCAGCTTTTGCGCCTGGATATGGAGACGGTGAACCCCGTCGCGGGCGATGTGGAGCAACGCCTGGTCCGCACCATCCACGACGCGGCGCGCGGCGCGCGGGCCATAATGCTCTCGGACTACGCAAAGGGCGTCGCGACGCCGGCGGTGATCGCGGCGTGCCTGGCCGCGGCCAAGGCCGAGAGCGCGGCGTTGATCGTCGATTCCAAAGCCAGCGATTTCGCCTGTTACGGAGCGGCCGATGTGGTCAAACCCAACGCCGCCGAGCTTGGTCACGCCACTAATCTACCGACGGGGAGCGACGCCGAAATCGAAGTTGCTCTGGTCAGGGCCCTGGCGTTGAGCGACTGCCGCGCGATCCTGGTGACGCGGTCAGCCAAGGGCATGTCGCTGGCGGTCCGAGGCCAAGCCATTCGCCATGTCGCGCGCTCTGCGGCCGAGGTGTTCGACACCTCCGGCGCCGGAGACACCGCCTTGGCGGCCTTGGGCGTGGCCCTGGCGGCCGGCGCGACGCTGGATCAGGCGATCGACCTGGCCCTGCTGGCGTCGAGCGTCGCCGTGCAGAAGGCCGGCACGGCCACGGTAGAGCCAGATGAACTGGTGGAGGCGGAGCTGGCGGCTCATCGCGCGCCGGTGGAGGCAAAAATCGCCGGCGCCGGGCGGATGGCCAGAGAAGTTAGGCGGTGGCGCGAGCGCGGGTTGAAGATCGGCTTCACCAATGGCTGTTTCGATATTCTGCATCCCGGCCACATCGCCTACCTGAGCCAGGCGCGCGGCTGGTGCGACCGGCTGATCGTCGGTCTCAATACCGACCGCTCGGTGCGGGCGAACAAGGGCGCCGGTCGGCCGGTGAATGCGCTGGAAGCCCGCGCCCTGGTGTTGGCGGGATTGGCGTGCGTGGATCTGGTCGTCCCGTTCGACGATGACACGCCCGAAGCGCTGATCGCCGCCGCGCGCCCAGATATATTGGTCAAGGGCGGTGACTACACCGATCAGAGCGTCATCGGTCACGATATGGTCACCGCCTATGGCGGCGAGGTGCGGCTGGCCGCCTTCGTCGAAGGTCATTCCACCACCGCCACCATCCGCCGGTTCTCGGAGAGACCATGACCCGCCGCATCATCTTCGTCACTGGTGGGGCCGGGTTCGTCGGCTCCAACATCGTCGCCGAACTGGCGCGGGACCGCTCGCTCGACCTGGTGGTCTGCGACCGGCTGCGCGGAACCGACACCGGCAAATGGCGAAACCTCGCCAAACACCCCATCGGCGATCTGGTGGCCCCCGAGGAGATGTGGAACTGGCTGGAGAAGCGCTGGCGCGAGGTGGAGGTAGTGATCCACATGGGGGCCATCTCGTCGACCACCGAGAGCGACGCCGACAAGGTCATGCACACGAATTTCGGCCTGTCGCGTGATCTTTTCCGCTGGTGCGCCGACCATCAGCGGCGGTTTCTCTACGCGTCCTCGGGGGCGACCTACGGCGACGGCGCGTTTGGTTTCGAGGACGCGCAGGACTGGGAGTCCCTCGCGGCCCTGAGACCCTTGAATACCTACGGCTGGTCGAAGGCGCTCTTCGACGTGTTCGCCGTTCGTCAGGCGGCCAGGGGCTATGCGCCGCCGCAATGGGCCGGCTTGAAGTTTTTCAACGTCTATGGCCCCAACGAGGAGCACAAGGGCGTCATGCGCTCGGTCGTCTCCCAGATCTGGCCGGACGTCGCCGCCGGTCGCACGGTGAAGCTCTTCCGCTCCTACAATCCCCTCTACGGACATGGCGGGCAGAAACGCGATTTCGTCTATGTGCGCGACCTCGTAGAGGCGGTGGCCTGGCTCGCCGACCATGAGGGGGTGAATGGCGTTTTCAATCTGGGATCTGGCCAGGCGCGGTCGTTCAAGGAGCTGGCCGAGGCGGTGTTCCGGGCCGCCGGCCGGGAGCCTCAGATCGAGTACATCGAGATGCCCAAGGCCTTGCGGGAGAAGTACCAGTATTTCACCCAGGCCGGCATGGGCCGGTTGCGCGCGGCCGGCTACGACGGCGCCGTCACAAGCCTCGAGGATGGCGTCAAGGACTACGTGGAGCGTTATCTCAGCGCTACCGATCCGTACCGTTGAAGACCGACGCCGCCGGCCGTCCGGCCCGACGGCCGATGTTCAGCGAAGCTGACGCGGGCGCCCGCGGGCGGTCTCGCGAAGCTGCCGCGACTGTTGTATCCGACGCGCCATGGCCCGATTGCGGGGATTGAAACTTTGGCTGACGGTAGCGGGCGGCGGGCTCGCGGTATTGGTTGTCGCCGCTTTGCTGATCTGGCGAGACGATATCCTCGAAGCCCTGCTCGATCCAAAGCTGCCGTACGCGGTCTACACGCCCCCCCCGGCCCCAAACTACGCGAAGGCCTCGGCTTGGGCGCATCTGCCGACCGATGCGGCCGGGCAAGGCCGGCCGGTCGACGTATTCTTCGTCCATCCCACCACCTTCGATGGCGGCAAGAACTGGAACGGTCCGATCGGCGATCGTCGATCGGCGGCGCTACTCGGGCGGGTGATGCTTCCCAACTACGCCGCGCCGTTCGCCGCCGTCGGCCGGGTGTTCGCGCCGCGGTATCGCCAGGCCAGCCTCTACACCTCGCTGACCCTGTTCGACGACGCCATCGAGGCGCGGGAGTTCGCCTATGGCGACATCCGCGCGGCCTTCGACTATTTCCGCGACCACCTGAACCGCGGCCGCCCGTTCATCCTGGTGGGTGTGGAGCAGGGCGGAGCGCTGGGCGCCCGCCTGCTCAGCGAGGAGATCGCGGCCAATCCGGCCGTGAAAGCGCGGCTGGTGGCCGCCTACCTGATCGAGACGGTTGTGCCCGCCGACGAATATGGCCCGGGCTCGGCGGTCCCGGCGTGCACGGCGAGGGATCAGGCGGGCTGTCTGATGGCCTGGATGTCGGTGGGGCGGGGTGATTTCGGACGGGCCCTGCGCATCTTCCATCGATCCGTGGTGTGGAACAACCAGGGTCGGCTGATCGGCCTTTCCGGGCGCGCGCCGCTTTGCGTCAACCCGTTGCTGGGCGTGACCAGCGGCGCCGACGCCCCGCCGAGGCTGAATCTCGGAGCGGTCAACGCCACGGGCCTCGAATGGGGCGCGCGCCCGGGGTTCATGGCCCGACAGGTGGGGGCTCAATGCGTGGACGGCATCCTACGCGTCAGCCGGGCTCGCTCGGCCTCGCTGCGCCCGGCCGGAGATTGGGCCGGGCGGCTAAGAGCCAGAGGGTACAACCTCTTCTACGCGGATCTCGAGGCGGACGCCGAGAGGCGCGCTGAGGCCTTTCGCGGTTCTCGTAGAGCAATCGCGAGCGGTCCGGTCTCTTAGCCCGCTTCGCCGATCGCCGCGTCCGAGCGCCAATCGAACAGCTCCTGCAGGACGCGCACCGCTTCGCCGCGGCGCGAACTGAGTGTCGGGTCGCGCGCGAGGATCAGACGCGCGTCATCGGCCGCCGGAGCGATCAGGTCGCGATGCGCTACGGGGTCGGCCAGGCGATAGGCCGGAAAGCCGCTTTGCTTGAGGCCGAGCGGGTCGCCGCCGCCGCGCAGCTCAAGATCCATCTCGGCGATGGCGAAGCCGTCGTCGGTGCGGCGCAGTATATCGAGCCGGCGGCCAGCGATTTCGGAGAGCGGTGGATCGTAGAGAAGGACGCAGCTGCTTTCCCCCGACCCCCGGCCCACGCGCCCGCGAAGCTGATGCAGTTGGGCCAGGCCGAAGCGCTCGGCCTGTTCGATGACCATGATGGTGGCGGCCGGCACATCCACGCCCACTTCGACAACCGTGGTCGCCACCAGGATGGCGAGCCGCCCATCGGCGAAGTCGGTCATCACCGCGTCTTTGTCGGCCGCTGGCAGGCGGCCGTGAATCAGACCGACCCTGGGTCCGAACCGGCGCCGGAGGTCCGCGTAGCGCGCCTCGGCGGCGGCGAGGTCGGCATTCTCGGTCTCCGAGACCATGGGGCAAATCCAGAAGGCCTGGGCGCCGCCGCCAATCGCCGAGGCGAGGCGCGAGACCACTTCGGCAAGGCGCGGCATGGGGGCGGCCCTGGTCATCACCGGCGCGCGGCCGGGCGGTTTTTCATCCAGTCGCGAGACGTCGAGATCGCCGAAGACGGTGAGTTCGAGGGTGCGCGGAATGGGCGTCGCCGACATGGCCAGCAGATGGACGCTCTCACCCTTGTCCTGCAGGCGCGCTCGCTCGGAGACGCCGAACCGGTGCTGTTCGTCGATCACGCTCAGGACGAGCGCCTTGAAGATCACCTCGTCCTGGAAAAGGGCATGGGTGCCGACGGCCACGGCCGCCCGGCCTGAGGCGATCTCGGCGAGCTTGCCGGCCCTGACCGCGCCCTTGTCGCGGCCGGTGAGCAGCACCGCGCGGACGCCTTGCCCCGCGAGCGGGGCGCCGATGGTCTCGAAATGCTGGCGGGCCAGGATTTCGGTGGGCGCCATCAGCACGGCTTGCCGGCCGCAGGCCGCCACATCGATCATCGCCAGCATGGCCACCACCGTCTTGCCGGCCCCAACGTCGCCCTGGATCAATCGGGTCATCCTTTGGCCCGATGCGAGATCGGCCCGAATTTCGATCAGGGCGCGGACTTGAGCGCCGGTGAGTTGGAAGGGCAGGGCGCCCTGCGCCTTTGCGGCGAGATCGCCGGTCTGGATGACCGGGGCGCTCTGGGCGCGGCGACCGCGCTTGCGCTGGGCCAGAGCAAGCTGGTGGGCCAGCAGCTCGTCGAAGGCGAGGCGGCGGCGATGAGGCGCGGCAGGCGAAAGGTCATGTTCGGCGGCCGGGTGATGCAGGGCGCCAACCGCCTCGCGCCAGGATGGCCACTTCTGCCGCGCGAACCAGGCGCTGTCCTGCCATTCGGCGAGCGGCGGCGCGCGGTCCAGGGCTTCCAGGGCGAAGCGCCGGACGGCGCGCGACGCCAACCCCGCCGTCGCCGGATAGACCGCTTCCATGCTGGGAATCTCCCCGGCCCGCTCGGCGGGGACCAAGTAGTCGGGGTGCACGATCTGCAGCGCCGTCCCGTAGAAATCACGCTCGACCTTCCCGCTCACCGCTCGCGCCGCTCCGGCGGGGTTGGCTCTTTCCAGGTGCGGCCCATGCCCCTTGAAAAACACCAGGTTGATGAACCCGGTGTCGTCGAAGGCGCGGATCTTCCAGGGCAAATTGGCGCGCGCGGGGCGCTGGTGCGACTCTATGGTCACCATGAAGGTCTGGACGGCGCCCTCCGCCGCGTGAGTCGCCTTGGCTGGTTCGCGGCGGACGATTGCTTGTGGGGCAAGGAACAAGACGTCTCGCACGCGCGGACCGGCCACGCGCTCGAGAAGGGGCGCGACGCGCGAACCCACGCCCTTGAGGGCGGTGACCGGGGCGAAGAGCGGGAATAGAATCTCGGGCCGCATGGCGTCCACCATAGCCGGGGCCAACCCAAAAGGCGTCGTCAAGTCGGCCTTGGGGCGCTATCAGGCCGTCCACGCCTCATTCATGTCCAAAGGCCAACTTCCCATGAGCGATACGCCGCCCGACCGACTGGCCACCGATCCTGAGAGTCCCTACCACGACGCCGCCATCCTCGAGCGGGGTGTCGGTGTCCGCTTCAAGGGCGTGGAGAAGACCAACGTCGATGAGTACTGCGTGAGCGAGGGGTGGGTGCGTCTCACCGTCGGATCAACCGTCGACCGCCGCGGAAAGGCCATGACCATCAAGCTGCAGGGCTCGGTGGAACCTTATTTTCGCGACGCGCCCTGACTGGCCGCGCAAAGGGTCAGCCGGCGAGGTCCCGGGCCTGCACGTTCTCGTGGCGGCCCTTGGCGCGGCCGGCCGGATCAATGGATCCGGCCGAACTCACGTCATTGCGCTGGCAAGGGCGCGCGCAGAATCACGGCGTTGACCGGGGCTTTTGGATTGGAAGGGTCGGTGTAGGCCCGGGCGTATTGACACCACGCCTCGACCAGATTCAGGCACATGATCGGGTCGTGGACGCCCGGGGACGGCGGATAGGGCGGTCCTTTGAGAATGCGGAACTTATACTCCCTGCCGGCGCTATCGAGCAGCGTCACGTCTGTTGGGTACGTGACGGTCTGAAGATTAAACGTGATGATGGCGGGAGGATAGAGGTTGGATGGCGCACAGCGATCCCGGTTAGAAATATTTGTGCAAAATCCATACTCCAGCCATTGCGGCAAGGCCGTGCCCGGGGCGCCTACGGTCACCTCCACGTTCTTCGTGTTATCGAACCGATTCTTGTTCGGTAGTCCACTCGCTCCACCAACGGCAATGATGAGGCCGGAGCCGACTGTGTCCATGTTGCCCACAACGTCATCGATGGAGAACGCGTAGGCGTTGGTCATATCGAGGAAAGGTTTGAAGTGAACCAGCTGCACATAGGGATTAAAAACACCACCCGGCGTTTCATACTGCAGGTCTTTGTATTTATCTTGAACTTTCTGGTATTTATTCCCTTCGTAACCCGGAGTATTAAATATTTCATTTACTATGGGCGTCTTGCATTTGGCGTCGGGGGGCGCTTCATTGTAATCGGCCCAGCCATAGATGTGGGGCAGGAATGACTTCTCGAGGTCCGGTTTGTCAGGCAGCGTGCCCATACATTGCGCGGCTATCCAAAGCGCCTTGTAGACCGCGTAGTTTCCAAGCCAAAGAGTTTCGACGTCCTTGATCTCGTTGCACACCTTGGTGTTGGGCGCCCCCGGGCCAGTGCAACTTTTCCAAAATCGCGCCGTGGCGTTGAACGACTCGCCCGGCGTCGATAGATCGGGGCTGGGGTTAGCGCCGGATTCCGACGCGTAGATCGTGGCCGTCGAAGGGATTCTCAGGAACGGCTGCATCTTGTTGTCGAGATAGGTTGGCCATCCGGGATATTTCGCCGAGTCCAGAAAGGTCTGCATCCGGCCCTTGAAATCTCCGACGTTCTGAATTGTCCCGATCCAGCCGATGAAGAAGTTGTCCACGGCTTCCATGGCGACCGGCAGATAGACTTGGTCGACATAGGAAATGTCGTAATCGACCTTGCGGGTGTCCAAACCGATCGGGTCGGTCTTTTCATTGATGCCGCCCAAGGTGTATTCGGTAAGCTGTGCGGGGTCATTGGCCGGCAGGTCGCCTTTGTCCTTGGCGCTATGATAAATCGCCAGTGGCTCCAGGCAGCCCTGCGTACAAGTCACAAGCTTCGCGCCCGCGATCGGTGTCGTGGGGTTCTTTTCATCGTCGCGGTGATCCCTATCGATCGCGCTTTTCACGTCATACAGACTGGTCCGGCCACCTTTCCACCAGTTAATGAACTCGTCAGGGACAAGGCCTTTGGAAGTCGACAGAATCTGTGTATAAAGCGGGACTTTCAATACTACAAATTTACCTCGCGGAATTCCGCCTGTGGTGGGATTAATATAGATGCGGTAAACATTATCGTTGCCATATAATCTACTCTTAAGTTTGGCCTTTGGAACCTCAAATACCGCTTGCATCCACTCGTCTTTTCCCTGTTTCGGAGTCGAGATAACGGGATAGATCGGTCCCAAGAGGCTGTTATTGTAAATCCTGAATACTTTCATTGGGACGGCTGCGGCCGCGCCCGCGGGCACGGTCGTGGCCGCCGGCGCGGCTTGTTGCGCCGCAACGCCGCCCGCCTGGAAGACGATCGGCAGAGCCAGGATCGTGGCGAGGCCCGCCAGCCGGTCCGTTCTTCCTTTGGTCATCATGGTTAGTGGTCCCCTCTCCTAGAAATGTCTGTTGGTTCGCCCGAAACCTGACTTGGCGTTCGGCGCCTGGCGCCGCGCCCAGAGTCGTTGTGAAACTCGAGGTCAAATCTGGGAAAAGTGACGACGTCGCCTTGTGGGTCACGGCAGGCCAAAGACCCCGCGCCCGGCGTTGCGAAAAGCGCGCGCAAGCGCGCGACGCGATCAAACTCGACAGCTATCGACAATGGGCCCCCGCCCTGTCCCGCGCGTCACACGCGCAATCTCGACTATCAAGCTCGGTTGGCGACCGCGTCAAGCGGTTTCGATTGCCGCCCCTCCGGGAACCCGCTGGCGTTCGCGCCGCGCCGCCTCTATATCCGCCGACGTTCTATGGATGACACGAGGCTGAACAAGGTCAGGTTTCGCGCCTGGCGACGGGGCTTCCGGGAGGCGGACCTGATTTTAGGCCCGTTCGCGGATAGCCACGCCCAAAGCATGTCGCCAGCCGAACTCGACCGCTTCGAGAGCCTGCTCGAACAGCCCGATCATGACCTCTATGGCTGGATCATGGGAGAGCCGGCGCCGAGCCCGTTCGATGATGACATCCTGGCGCGGCTACGCGCCTTTCGACCCGCCGGCCACGGCTAGCGGCCAGGGCCTCCACTGTCCCATCCCCTCGACACAAAGCGGGTAACCGCCGATCCCGGCGCCCTGGAGTTTACCAGCGCGCCGGAGGGTTTCGACGCCCTGGTCATGGCCGATATCGCCAGGGCGCGGGGGGCCTTGAGCGTTTTTGTGGCCCGCGACGGCGCGCGCGCCTCGGCCTTCGTCGGCGCCATGGGGTTTTTCGCCCCGGAGATCGAGATCGTCGGCTTTCCGGCTTGGGATTGCCTGCCCTACGACCGGGCGGGCCCTTCGGCCGGCGTGGCGGCGCGTCGAATGGCGACCCTCACTCGCCTGGCGCGGGGCCTGACGGCGAAGAAAACCGCCCTCCTAGTCACCACGGCGCCGGCGCTCCTGCAACGCGTGCCGCCAAGAATCGCGGTCACCCGCGCCGGTTACGCCGCCGCGATCGGGGCCAGCGTCGATATCGCCGACATGGAGGCTTATTTCGCCGTCAACGGCTATCATCGCGCCTCGACCGTGTCCGAGCGGGGCGAATTCGCGGTTCGAGGCGGGGTCATCGATGTCTTTCCGCCGGGCGCGGACGAGCCGGTTCGGCTGGACCTGTTCGGCGACACGTTGGAATCCATCCGCGCCTTCGACCGCGAGACCCAGCGGTCGACCAGACAGCTCACGGCGGTGGACCTGTTGCCGGTCAGCGAAGCGCTGCTGGATGCTTCGGCCATCGCCAGGTTCCGCACCGGCTACCTGGCCGCTTTCGGAGCGCCGGGCGACGATCCTCTCTACGCCACCGTCAGCGAGGGCGGCGGCAGGGCCGGTATGGAGCATTGGCTGCCGCTCTTCTACGACGGCCTCGAGACCCTGTTCGACTATCTGCCAAGCGGCGCGCTCGTTGGTCTCGACCACCTGGCGCGCGAGGCCCGCGACGAGCGGCTGGCGATGATCGCCGACGCCTTCGAGGCGCGTGAACAGGCCGATCGCAAGAGCCACTACCGCGCCCTGCCGCCGGACGCCCTCTACCTGGGCGCCGATGAGTGGGACGAGCGGCTGAGCCAGCGGCCGGGGCGCCGGTTCACACCCTTCGCCCACGAGGCTGGCGAAGGCGCGATCGACATGGCGGCCAGGCTCGGCCGAAACTTCGCCGCCGAGCGGGCGCGGGACAGCGTCAACCTCTTCGAAGCGGCCGCCGACCATGTCCGGTCGCTCGGCGCGGCCGGCAAGCGGGTGATCGTCGCCTCCTGGTCGGAGGGCTCCTCCGAGCGACTCGGCGTCATGCTGGCCGACCACGGCCTCGAGAGGCTCCCGCTGGCGCCCTATTGGCAAGCGGCCAAGGCCGCCGATCCGAAGCAACCGCAGCGCGCGGTGCTGCCGCTCGACGCGGGCTTCGAGACCGACGCCCTGGCGATCATTTCCGAGACCGACATCCTGGGCGACCGCCTGGCGCGGCCCCGCCGGCGCCGGCGCGCCGCCAACTTCCTGGCCGAGGCTTCCGCCCTCACGCCCGGCGATCTGGTAGTCCACATCGACCACGGCATCGGCCGCTATCAGGGGTTGAAAACGCTCGAGGTCATGGAGGCCCCCCACGATTGCCTGGAACTGCACTACGCCGCCGAGTCCAAGCTCTACCTGCCGGTGGAGAACATCGATCTCCTCACCCGCTACGGGGCCGAGAGCGAGGGCGTCGCCCTCGATCGCCTGGGCGGGGCGGCGTGGCAGGCGCGCAAGTCACGGGCCAAGGAGCGGTTGCGCGAAATGGCCCAGGGGCTCATCGCCATCGCCGCGGCGCGGGCCACAAACCAGGTGGAGGAGGTCGAAGCGCCGCACGGCCTGTTCGACGAATTCTGCGCCAGATTCCCTTACGAGGAGACCGAGGATCAGCTGAGCGCCATCGGCGATGTCCTCGCCGACCTGGCCGCGGGCAAACCCATGGACCGGCTGATCTGCGGCGATGTGGGTTTCGGCAAGACCGAGGTCGCCCTTCGGGCGGCTTTTGTCATGGCCATGAGCGGACGCCAAGTGGCCGTGGTCTGCCCCACCACCTTGCTGGCCAGGCAGCACTTCACGACCTTCCAGGATCGTTTCCAGGGGTGGCCGGTGCGCGTGCGCCGCCTCTCGCGCCTTGTGCCGACCGCCGAGGCCGCGCAGACGCGCGAGGGCCTGAAGAAGGGCGAGATCGAGATCGTCATCGGCACCCATGCGGTGCTTTCCAAGCAGGTCGCCTTCAAGGATCTGGGCCTGGTGATCGTCGACGAGGAGCAGCACTTCGGAGTCAAGCACAAGGAAGCGCTGAAAGCCCTGCGCGCCGAGGTGCACGTGATGACCCTCACCGCCACGCCCATCCCGCGCACCCTGCAGATGGCGCTCTCCGGCCTCCGCGAAATGTCGATCATCGCCACCCCGCCGATCGACCGGCTGGCGGTGCGCACCTTCATCACCCCCTGGGACCCGGTCTCGATCCGCGAGGCGCTGTTGAGGGAGAAATACCGCGGCGGCCAAGCTTATTACGTAACGCCGCGCATCGCCGACCTGCCGGACATCGAGAAGTTCCTGCACGAGCAG
>Ga0182024_10006302_pt1 | contig 26124 bp, 22 predicted proteins | sample P32metaG_FD_120480 | JGI IMG/M metagenome (GOLD analysis project Ga0182024, IMG submission 120480) | Permafrost microbial communities from Stordalen Mire, Sweden - P3-2 metaG (Illumina Assembly) | ecosystem: Environmental > Terrestrial > Soil > Wetlands > Permafrost | place: Sweden: Stordalen... | reverse complement strand
AGCAAGACGCCGGCGGCGACCGACGCGTTGAGCGAGCCAATGCGGCCCAGCAGCGGGATCTCGATCAGAACGTCACACTCGCGCTGCACCAGCGGGGTGATGCCCACGCCCTCGGCACCGATCACCAGCGCGACATTTTCGCGCAGATCGACTGCCGTGTAGGGCTTGGCCATCGGGTCGGGCGCGGCACCGTAGACCCAAACGCCTGACTTCTTGAGCGTACGCACCGCCTGGGCGACGTTTGCGACGCGCGCGATCGGTACGAAGGCAGTGGCGCCGGCCGATGACTTGCGCACGGTCGGGTTGACGCCCGCGCTGCGGCGTTCCGGCAGCACCACCGCGGTCGCGCCGGCGCACTCCGCCGAGCGCACGATCGCGCCGACGTTGTGCGGATCGGTCACGTGATCGAGCACGACGAACAGCGCCGGCGAGTGCGCGCGGCCCAGGTCGATCGTCTCTTCCAGCGTGACGTATTCGAACGGCTCGCCGAACGCGACGACACCCTGGTGCGCCTTGTACGGGAACGATGCGAAGAACGTGCGGCTCTCGAAACGTACCGGGACCTGTGCTGCGCGCGCGCGCTCGAGCAGGTTGCGCAGTACGGGATCGTGCTTGCGATCGTCGCCGACGTGTAGCGCGCGCAGCGGTTCGCCGGCGACCAGCATCTCGTCGACCGCGTGCACGCCGTAGACCACGTCGTCGAGGTCGATACGGGGCGCGCGCCGGCCGCCGTCGGCCGGCGGACGCCGCGCGCCTATCGGGCGGCGACGGTCCACGTCGTGCCGTCCTTGGAGTCGCGGAGCACAATGCCCTCTTCGGAAAGTGCATCACGCACCTGATCGCCAAAAGCAAAGTCCTTGTTCTGTCGAGCTTGGAGACGCTTTACGATTGCCGTCTGGATCAACGTTGCTAAAGACGTTATATCTCCATCGAGTCGATCGCCGATTTTTGCTCGCACATTTCGGAAGATCTGTTCTTGCCGATCGGCGGGCCAGTGCGCGTCTACATAGCGTTTAGCTTCGATCGCGATAACCGAGTCGCCCATACGCACTGTTAGGTCTACAGGGCGTTGTCTTTCAAGAGCCGGAGCGATGCCTAGTATTGACCACGCCTCCAAGAGAAAGTCAGCGGCTTCCGTCCCAATATCACTCTCTACTAATCCGCGAACTCCGCCGACAATATTCTCAAAAACGGCGCCAAGCGCGCCGGACGTGTTCATGTCATCATCTAAGGCGTCAAAGAAGAGCGACCTTGCACGCTCCAACGCTTGCCTCGGGTAGCGACCACCCATTGTCGCAGGCTCCAAGCCCCGAAGTTGTCGGTATGCAGAAACCGACTTCTCGAGCGCGGCGGTCGCGCCGGCGATCGAGTCCTCGGTGAAGTTCATCGGCTTGCGGTAACCGGTTTGTAAGAACAACAAGCGGATCGCCAGCGGATCGTGGCGCTCGAGCAGCGCCGAGAGCGGCTCGAAGTTCCCGAGGGACTTTGACATCTTGCGCCCGTCGAAGTTGAGCAGCCCGCCGTGGACCCACATCTCGGCCATCGGCGGGGCGTCCATCAGCGGCTCGCTCTGCGCGATCTCGTTCTCGTGATGCGGAAAGATCAGATCGTATCCGCCGCCGTGGAGATCGAACGGTACGCCGAGCAACGCGCGGGACATCGCGCTGCACTCGATGTGCCAGCCCGGCCGTCCAGCGCCCCAGGGCGAATCCCAGCGCGGCTCACCGGGCTTGGCGAACTTCCAGAGCGCGAAGTCGAGCGGATCTTCCTTGTGCTCGTTCTCCGCGATCCGCGCGCCGATCAGCAGCTCGTCGACGTGCTTGCCGCTCAGCGCGCCGTAACGCGGAAATGCGGCGACGCGATAGTAGACGCCGTCCTCGCTCGCGTACGCATAGCCCCGCTCGACCAGCTCACCGATCATCGCGACGATCTGCGGAATATACTTGGTCGCGTACGGCTCGTGGTCGGGCTCGAGCACACCGAGCTTTCGCATCGACGCTTGAAACGATGCATAGTGGCGCGCGATCACCGCGTCGTACGTCGTGCCTTCCGCTTGCGCGGTGGCGATCGATCGGTCGTCGATGTCGGTGACGTTCTTGACGAACGTGACGCGGTATCCGTTGCGCGCATGCGTCAGATAGCGGCGCAGCACGTCAAAGAACAGGAACGAGCGCGCGTGCCCGAGATGTCCTTCCGCCGACGGGGTCAGCCCGCAGACATAAACGCGAACGTGATTGGGCTCGAGCGGGCGCAGCGGCTCAACGCTGCGCGTGCGCGTGTTATAGAGGCGAAGAGGCATCTTGCCGTTCGAGTTCGGCTAGCCGCGCCTCCAACGCTGCGATGCGGCCGGAAAGTTCGGCGATCAACGGCGCATTGGGGTCGGGAAAGTCGACGCGCGGCCGGCGGTCGTTGCCGGTAACCGGCTTCCCGTCGACCAACACGACCCGGCCGGGAATCCCGACGACGGTGGCGTTGGGTGGAACGTCTTTGACCACGACCGAGTTCGCGCCGATCCGCGCGCCGTCGCCGACCGTAATCGCGCCGAGGATCGCGGCGCCGCTCCCGACGGTCACGTCGCGCCCGAGCGTCGGATGGCGTTTGGTCCGTTGCAGCGAGGTTCCCCCGAGCGTCACGCCCTGGTAGATCGTGCAGTTGTCACCGACCTCGGCCGTCTCACCGATCACCACGCCCATACCGTGATCGATGAACACGCCTTTGCCGATCGTCGCGCCCGGGTCGATTTCGATTCCGGTGAGAAAGCGCGACGTGGCCGCCAACATCCGTGGCACGAGCGGCACATGCATCTTGTACAATGCGTGAACGAGCCGATGCGCGAGGAGCGCGCGCCAACCGGGATACGAGAGCAGGACATCGAAATACCCGCGCGCTGCCGGGTCGCGTTCGACCGGCGCCCGAATATCGGCCAGAAACGTCTCGATGAAGTTTGCGGGCACGGACGCTCTTACGACCCGCCGGGTCGTTCGCCGGTTGCCTTCGGCGTTTGCGGCTGAATCGTCTCGAACGGAACGCCGCCGGGCCCGTACCGGATCGGCTCGAGCCCGCGGCCGTGCAAGATGTGCGAGCTGACGGCACCGATGCGCATCATGATCCGGTCGTGCCCGAGCAAGGGAAACAGCAGGACCAGCGGCGGCCCGTCGTGCGCGCCGGTGAGGGCCATCCGCACCGTTCCGAACGCGTCCTGGCGCGCGATCCCGAACTCGCTCGCGATCGCCGGCAGGTCGTTGTCCAGCGGCAGATCGCGCAGCTCGGGCTGCGCGTCGACGTACTGCGAGACGCTGTCCAAAAAGAAGAGCACGTGGCGGTTGCGCAGCCGTTCCAGCTCGAGCGCCGGAACGGTCGTCGACTCGGCGCGTAAATCGGCGACCACGCTCAGCATGTCGCCGAAGGTGTGCAATTCGTGGCCGTACGCGTCGAGGAACGTCTCGATCCACCGATGCGCCGCGTCGGGAATGGGATCTTCGAGCTGCCGCGCACGCTGCATCCATGCGGCGATCAGCGCGTGATAGTCGGCGCGCGGCAGCGCGCGCAGCGCCCGCGCGTTGAACGCGCGCAATCGGTCGGCGTCGAAGACGGACGGCGAACCGCCGACGCGTTCGAGCGAGAAGCGCGCAACGAGCTCGTCGAGCGCGAACGTCTCGCGGCCGTCGGCGGCCGACCATCCGAGCAGCGCGAGGTGCTCGACGACGGCCGACGCCAAGAAACCCTCGCGCCGCAAGCGTTCGACGGTGGGCGCGTCGGCGCGCTTGGTCAAGCGATGACGATCGGCATCAACGAGCGGCCCGGTGTGCGCGAATCGCGGCGGCGCGTAGCCGAGCGCGCGGGCCACCAGTGTCTGCCGCGCCGCGTCCTCGAGGTGATCGTCGTCTTCGAGGACGAGATCGATGCCCATGGTCGCGTCATCGACCGCCGCCGCGAGCGCGTGCGACGGCTCGCCGCCGGGCATCTGGAGCGCGACGTCGCCGAGCGCATCGTGATCGAAGCGGACCTCGCCTTTGACGTCGTCGGGCAGCGACGTCGTCCCGGGCTCGACGCGCAGCCAGAGGGCGCCGTCGCGCTCGAACGTCTGCCCGCCGGAGATCAGCCGCTCGACGTGTTCGCGATACAGCGCAGCCCGCGACGAACGATGCTGCAGCGGCTCGTCCCAATCGAGGCCGAGCCAGCGCAGGTCACGCAGAACCGCTTCGTCGTTCGTGCCGGCGTCGTCGAAGCGCAAGATGAACTGCCCGCCCGACCCCCGAGCGAGCAACCAATTGAACAACGCGGTGCGCGCGGCGCCGACATCCAGCATCGCTCCGGATGGCGCGGCGAAACGCAGGCGAACGGGCGCGCGGTGCGTCATCCTCTCACGATCCCGAGAGCGGAGCAACGCTCCGCGAGTCAGACGACGGCGTTAGCCATCGTCTTCGTCTTCTTCCTCGTCGTCCTCACCGCCGGCGTCACCACCATCACCCGGGGGTTCGACCGGTTTTCCCGGCGGCATTTGCGTTGCGAGAATCTCGGTCGGATCGAGCAGTGTGCTAGGCATGGCGCCGCTTTCGTCGGCCCGACGGCAAACCATGCTTCGCTCGGCTCGGCAGCGAAGGGGGCCGCACCGTGATCACGACGGGTGTTTTGTGCCGCGAGTTCCTTGGACGCGGCGAAGAGACCGCATATCTCGTCGACCGCGCGGCCGGCAACCCGTCCGGCGGCGGCGTCGTTTTGCGCGGCGGCGCCGGCATCGGTAAGACCCGGCTCATCGACGAAGTCAGCACGATTATTCGCGAGCGCGGAGCGCGGGTCGGCGTGTCGCGTGCGCGAGAATACGCGAATGCCCCGTACCTGGCCGTCGAAGAGGCACTGCACGAGCTCGGCGTCCCCGATATTGCGGTCGGCGCCGAAACCGAGAAGGGCCAGCGCTTCGCCGCGATCGCGGCCGCCGTCCGCGAGGCCGCGGGCGACGGTCCCGTCGTCGCCATCGTCGAGGATCTGCACTTGGCCGACGGCGGATCGGTCGAGCTCTTACGGTTTCTGATCGATCGCCTAGCCGGGACACCGGCCTTCTTCATCGCGACCTATCGCACCGAGGACGTTGAGGCCGACTCCTTGCGCGCGGCGATGCTCGCCGCGCTCGAGCACGAGGCGGGCCACGTCCTGACGTTGGCGCCCTTGCCCGACGCGATGATCGATCGCATCGTCGACGCGGTCTTGGCCGACGTCGGGCGGCGCGTGCCGGCCGCGACGCGCGCACGCATCCGCGAGCTCTCGGACGGCCGTCCGTTGTTCGCCGAAGAGTTGCTGCGCGGCGTCCTCGAGCGGATCGATCGCGAGGGCATGTACGAGCCGAGCGTCCCGAACAGCATTCGCGCCAGCGTGCGCGAGCGGTTCTCCGCGCTCGAGTCGATCGACCGAGACATCCTGCTCCAGGCCGCGGTCGTCGGTCGCCGCTTCTCGGCCGCGTTCGTCGGAGCGCTGCTCGGGCGCGCGCCCGAGGACCTGTATCCGTCCCTGCGGCGTGCGCGTGAGCTGCAACTGATCGTCGAGGAAGACGACGCGCAGGGCGATGCCTTCGCGTTCCGCCACGCGCTCACGCGCGAGGCCGTCTATGCCGAGCTGTTGCGCGCCGAGGCGCGCGCCAAGCACCGGCGTGTCGCCGAAGAGCTGGTGCGCGCGCCGATCGTCGACGTCGCGGCGGTCGCCGAGCACGCGTGGCGCGGCGGTGACCCGGCGGCCGGGGCGTGGAACGAGCGCGCCGGCGAAGCCGCTTTCGCCGTGCACGCGCATGCCGATGCGCTGATCACCTTCGAGCGCGCGTTCGGCGTTAGCACCTCGGCGCAGGATCGCGCGCGCTTGAGCGAGCGTGTCGCCGACGTGCTCTACACGCTCGGCGAGACCGAACGCGCAGCGACCTGGTACGAGCAGACCGTTCAGCTGCACGACGAGGCGGAACAGAAACGCCGTGCGTGGACTTTGCGGCTGCGCCACGCGCGCGTTCTGGTCGAAGCGGGCCGCTTCGGGGAAGGAATGCTCGCCGCCGAACGTGTCGCCGCGTCGGGGATCGAAGCCGAGGCCGAGCTGCGCTTCGAGGCCGAGGTCATGTTCGCCGGCTTGCTCGCGACGACGGGCCGGCCGGCGGACGCGCTGGTTCGCCTCGAACACGCATCGGCGCTCGGCGCGCTGCCCGATCCCGCGCTGCGCGCGCGCTTCAACGGCGCGCTCGCCTTCGCATTCTCGCTGTTGGGACGCGCCAGCGAAGCGCGCACCTATTTCGGCGAAGCGCTGGAAGGCGCGCGCAGCTGCGGCGACGGCGACCTCGCACTGCGCACGTTGAACAATTGGAGCAATCTCGAGCTCGGGTACGGGCGTCTCGATGCGGCGCGCCGCCTCTCCGACGAAGCGCTGCTCGCCGCCGAGAAGACGAAAAACGTACACCACGTCGCGGTGCTCTCGATCAACGTCGCGCTCGGGTCGATCATCGACGGCGACCTCGTGGGCGGATTGCGCCTCTTGGCGCGCGTAAACGGCATCGAGCACGGCATGAGCCGCATCGAGAAGGTAGCGGCGGCGCTCGATCTGCGCGCGCGCGTGCTGGTTGGTGCGGCCGGCAGCGCGCTCGACCGCGCCGTCGCGTTTCTCGACGACGCGCTGACCGAGAACGATCTCTCGTCGGCCGCGCTGCTCGCCGCAGCCAGCGCGTACGCGTTCGCCGCCCAGGGCGACCTCGCGCAAGCCGGCGACGTCGCCGGGCGCGTTACGGGAGTGCTCGACGTCGCCGTGCCGCCGTACTGGCTGCTCGACGCCGCATCGCGTTTCGGCGAGCCGCTCGTGCGCGATCGCGCGCGCGAGCTGCTGGCCGAGATCGCCGAGCAGGAAGACGCACTCCCCGCGCGCGGTTTTCTGGCCCTGGCCGATGCCCGCGACGCGGCCCGGGCGCGGCGGCGAGAGGATGCGCAAGCCTGCGCCGAGCGCGCGGCCCGAGCGTTTCGCGACGCGGGCTGGGTGCTCGACGAGGCCTTCGCCCTCGAGGCGGCCGGCAAGACCGCCGCCGCGGTCGCCATCTTCGAACGGGCCGGCGCGCTGGCTGAGGTTCGCCGTCTCGCGGCGATCGATGCGGCCCGCGTCCGTCGCCGCGGTGAAGCGACGCTGACCGCTCGCGAGCGCGAGATCGCCTCGCTGGTCGCCGCCGGACGGCCGGTCCGCGCCGTCGCCGAGCACCTGGTCATCTCGGAGCGCACGGTCGAGACGCATGTGGCGGCCATCTACCGGAAACTGGGCGTCACGAGCCGGCGGGAGCTGGCCGAGTTGCTCGGCCGTGCGTCGGCGGGCGCGTAGCTCGGTACGGCCGGACGCCCAAACTCCGTACCGACCCGGATAGTTAGCGGGCCCGCGCTCCGCTAGCGTTGGCCCATGGAACCTACGTCCGATCGCCAACGCCTCGCCGGAGCGTTCCGGTTCGTCTCCGAGCTCTCGTCCGTCGCCGCCGAGTGCGCCGACAGCGCCGCGTGGACCGACGAGTTGACCGCCCGGCGCCGCCGGCGCGCGATCTCCGACGTTCCCGCCAAGCGCCGCGACGCCGAGCATCGGGAGAACGCGTTGTGATCTGGTTCGCCCCGTTTCAGGGGCTGGGCGACTTCTGCGAAGCGCGGCCCGTACCGGTGCGTCTCGCATCGTCGCGTTCGAACTCAGGCCAGCCGGTTCATCGCTTCAACCATGACGACCGCATAGGCAACGATCCCGCTGCCGTCACCGGTGTACCCCAAGCCCTCACTGGTCTTCGCCTTCACGCTGATTCGAACGACGTCGAGTCCTAGCACGTCGGCGAGCGCGTCGCGCATCAACGCAACGTGCGGCGCTAGCCGCGGCGCCTGGACGACGACCGTGGCGTCGATGTTCGCGATCGTCCAGCCGTGGCGCACCGCGAGCTCGTGACAGGCCGCCAAGAGTCGTAACGAATCGGCGTCCTTCCACTGCGGATCGGTGTCGGGAAAGTGCGCGCCGAGATCGCCCAGCGCGCACGCGCCGAGCAGCGCGTCGCTGATCGCGTGGGTCAGCGCGTCACCGTCGCTGTGACCCAGCGGCCCACGATCGTGCTCGATGCGCACGCCGCCCAAGATGAACGGACGACCTTCGACGAGCCGGTGCGCATCGAACCCATGGCCGACGCGGTACTGCGGCTCGTGCATCAGTGTCGGGCCACGGTGAAGAGCGCGTTGTCTCCGGCGATCGCTTGCAGCCGCGCACCGAAACCGCGCAACGCGGCGTTCGTCAGGTACGCGCGCACGACCGCGGCGCTCGGCAGATCGCGGTCGATCTCGTCGATCCGCGCGGCGCGCGCCTCGAGCTCGAGCAACACCGCGTCGACCGCCGTCGGATCGACGAAGCACTCGACGACCAACATATCCTCTTCGGCCGATTGGTCGCCGCGTTCGCGCAACAGGGCATCGGCGCGGGCGAAATCTTCGGGCACCGTGACCTTGAAGTTGTCGTGGTTCGCCGGCACGATCAGCACGTCACACCCCGCGCGTTCGAGCAACGCGGCGTCGTCGGTCGCGGCCGTCTCGCCGCGCCGCGCCGCCTCGGTGTGCGCGCGGAGCAGATCGGCGAGCATGGCGAACTGCGGCGTCTGCGCCGCCCACAGTTCGCTGCGGTCGAGCGTGCGCATCACCTTGCCGTCGGGACCGGCGACCTTGACCGTGTCGACGACCGGCACGGCCAAGAGCGAGGCAATCCCCGGCCGCACCGGCCTCATCCCGTCGCGCACGTCGGCCGTGCGCACGAGCGGACGCGCGCCGTCGTGCACCAGCACCGCCGTCACGTCCTCGGAGAGCGTGTCGAGCCCGGCACGCACGCTGGCCTGCCGCGTGGCACCGCCGCGAACGACCGTCACCCGCCCGTGGACCACCCGTTCGTCGGCCAAATGCTGCATCGCCTCGATGTGCTCGGCCTCGGTCACGATGACCAGCTCGGCGATCTCGGCCATGGAGGCGAAGGCGTCGATCGACCAGCCGGCCATCGGCCGGCCGGCGATCGCGATGAGTTGCTTGGGCCGGCCGAAGCGCGTTCCGCGGCCGGCGGCGACAATGACCGCGCCCCAGGTCATGTGCGCTGCTTGGGCCGCGCGAAGATCATGCGGCCGGCGTTGGTCTGCAACTCGCGCGTCACCGCGACGTCGACCGTCTCGCCGATCAGGCGGCGCCCGTTTTCGATCACGATCATCGTTCCGTCGTCGAGATACCCCACACCCTGATGCGTCTCCCGTCCTTCGCGAATCACCGCAACGCGCAGCTCCTCGCCCGGCAAGAGCACGGTCTTGACGGCATTCGCCAGCTCGTTGATGTTGAGCACGGCGACGCCTTCGACGTGCGCGACGCGGTTGAGGTTGTAATCGTTGGTGACGAGCTTCGCGCCACGCTCCTGGGCCAACCGCACCAGCTTGGCGTCGACCTGCGCGATCTCTTCGGGATCGCGCTCGACGATCTCGAGCGGCATGCTCTTCTGCAGCATCGAGAGCACCTCGAGGCCGCGCCGCCCGCGCGTGCGCTTGAGGGGGTCGGCGCTGTCGGCGATCAGCTGAAGCTCGCGCAGAACGAAGCGCGGCAAGAGCAGCGGGCCTTCGAGGAAACCGCTGTGCATGATGTCGAGGATGCGACCGTCGATGATGACCGACGTGTCGAGCAGCTTCGGTTCGCCGCCTGCACCGGCGACGGCGGGCGCCGCGATGCGGCCGATCGCAACGCGTTGCTTGGCGCCGACGCGCGCGCCGAGAAACGCGGCGAAGATCGACAACACGAGATACAGCGCGATGGCGATGTAGCCGCCCGTCGGTCCCGCGAACGCGACGAACTCGAACAAGATGCTCTTGACCAAAAACGCGATCACCAGACCCGTGATCAGTCCGACCGCACCGCCGACGAGTTCGCCGGGCGCGAGCCGGTCGATCGCGCGTTCCACCGCGAACAGCTCGGTCTCGAACAGGACCTGCGCGGCCGGTACGATCAGCACGCCGATGATTGCGCCGACGACCGGTGCACCGATGACGAACGCGTATTGCAGCCACTGGCTATCGAGATGGAGCGAGAGCAGATGGACGTACGCTTCGCGGCCGAGCAGAAATCCGGTCGTGCCGAAGATCGCGGCGAACACGAGCCGCAGGACGGCGGTCGCGAGGCCGCGACCGGGCTCAGCTGACGAGAAACGCGCCACAGACGTCGTTCGCTACGAACCGGCCGCGTTCGGTGAGGCGCAGCCATGCGGCGTCGGCGCGCAGTACGCCCGCCGCCACCAAGTCGCCGACCACATCGCGATATCGCTCGTTGACATCGATGCCGTAGCGTTCGCGGAAGGCCACGAGGTCGACTCCTTCGGCCGTCCGCAGCGCGAGCATGATCGCCTCGCCGAGCTGCGCCGGGCCCTCCAGCCGTTCTCGCTCGCCGGGAATCGGCGTTCCCGCGAGCGCGGCTCGCCGGTATTCGCCCAGATCGCGGGTGTTGCTCGAGCGGACGCCGTCCAGATACGATGCGGCGCCGACGCCCAGGCCCAGGTACGGATCATTGGCCCAATAGATCGCATTGTGCTGGGAGCGGGACCCGCTGCGGGCCCAATTCGAGATCTCGTAGTGCTCGAAGCCGGCCGCGCGCAGACGTTCGATTGCGAGCGCGTACATCGCCGCTTCGCGGCTCTCGCCGGCGAATGCGGCCGGATCGCGCGCGAACCACGTCGCATAGGGTGTCCCCTCCTCGATCGTCAGACCGTAGCACGAGATGTGCTCGACGCCGAGCGCGACGGCGGCCGCGAGCGATGCGCCCCGGCTCTCCTCCGTTTGGCCCGGCACGCCGAAGATGAGATCGACCGACACGTTGGTGAAGCCGGCCGCACGGGCGGCGCGAACGGCGTCGCGCACGTCGTCCGGCGTGTGACGCCGTCCCAGCACGCGCAGCTCGCCCGGCTCGAACGACTGCACGCCGATCGAGAGCCGATTCACGCCCGCGGCGCGCAGCGCGCCGAGTCGTGCGGCCAGCGACGGATCGGGATTCGCTTCGGCGGTGATCTCGGCGCCTGCCGGCAAGGCGAAACGCGCGCGCACCTCGTCGACGAGCGCGCCGATGGCTGCCGGTTCGTACGTCGTCGGTGTCCCGCCGCCGAAGAACAGCGTGCGCGCGCGCACGCGCGGCGCAGCGTCGAGCTCGGCACGCAGCGCGATCAGGTACTCCGCGGCACGGCCCTCGTCCCACGCCCACTTCGCGAAGTCGCAGTACGGACAGATATACGGGCAGAACGGCAGATGGACGTAGACGCCCGCGTCGGGAGCGCCCATCAGCCCGGAATGACGAAGATTCCGACCGCGCCCGGACCGGCGTGCGTGCCGATCACCGGTCCCGCTTCGAGCAGTTCGAATTGCGCGAGCGCGCTGGTGATTCTCGCGCGCAGCGTCGTGACGACGTTCGCCGCCTCGGCTGCCGCGTGCGAGTGGATCACGCACACGCGCGCGCCGTCGGCACGATTGGCCTCGGTCGCCGCCGCGTCGATCATCGTCTCGATCGCCCGCGCGAAGGTGCGCACGCGCGCGTGCTCCTCGATCGCGCCGCGCTCGATGCGCAGCACCGGCACGATCTTGACCAGCGAACCGACGAACGCTTGCGCGCGTGAGACACGGCCGGTGCGCACGGCATGCGAGAGATCGGGGATGCTGGCGAATCCGCGCAGCACCGCCATATCGTGGCCGAGCGCGTGGAGAACGGCCGCCGCGTCGCCGCCGTCGTTCGCGATCTCGGCAGCGTGTTGGGCGAGCAGCGCGAGCCCGCCGGCGACCGTCTCGCTGTCGACGACGTGGATCTCGGCGCCGGGAAACGCTTGGGCGGCCGTATTGGCCGCGTTGATCGTTCCCGACAGCCGGCTCATGATCGTCAGGCAGACGATCGCGCGGCCCGCTTCGACGTGCGGGCGAAACGCGTCTTCGAACATTGCCGGGGTCGGTTGCGCGGTCGTCGGCAAGAGCTTGAGGCTGGCGAGCTTACGGTAGAACTCGTCGCGCGTGAGATCGATCTCGTCGCGAAAGCGCGCGTCACCGAAGTTCACGAAGAGCGGAACGACGTCGATTCCGCGCGCTCGCGCATCCGCCGCGTCGAGATCCGATGTCGAGTCCGTGACGATGGCGACGGCCACTAGGCGGACGCGCCTTCCGCCGCTTGTCGCGTGGGCGGCGTGCCCCGGCCGAGCACCGCGGCAATCGAGCCGACGAGGTCGTGCTCGACGACGGTCGCCGCTTGGCGGATCGCATTGCGGATCGCCGTGCTGTCGGAGCGGCCGTGCGCGACGACGCAGTTGCCGCGCACGCCCAGCAGCGGTGCGCCGCCGTAGGTCGAGTAGTCGAGGCGGCCCCGCACCTGCGCAAACACGCTGCGGCTGAGGAACCCGCCGAGCTTGCCCACGATGCCGGCCGATTCGTACGACTCGCGCAGCGCATCGCGGAAGTACTGGCCGCTGCCTTCGGCGGTCTTGAGGATGACGTTGCCGACAAAGCCGTCGGCAACGACGACGTCGGCGAGATCTTGCAAGATGTCCTTGCCTTCGATGTTGCCGACGAAGCGCACCGGCGCGGCCGCGAGCAGTTGAGCGGCTTCGATCGATTGCGCATTGCCTTTGGTCGGTTCCTCACCAACCGAGATCACCGCGACGCGCGGTACGGCGATTCCGAGCGCAGCTTGCGCGTAGGCGCTCCCCATCAGGCCGAACTGCATCATCCACTCCGGCTTGCAGTCGACGTTCGCACCCGCATCGCAGAGCACGACGGGTCCGGCGCGGCCCGGCAGCACCGCGCCGATCGCCGGTCGCGCGATCCCGGGGATCGTCCGCAGGCGGATCAGCGCGATCGCCAAGAACGCGCCGCTGTTGCCGGCCGAGACGACCGCGTCGGCACGCCCGTCGCGCACCAGACCGACCGCGTCGCCGAGCGACGTCCCTTCGGAGCGTCGCACCGCTTGCGACGCCGCTGCATCCATCGCGACGATACCGGGCGAGTGAACGATCTCGATCCCGCGCTCACCGCCGAGCAACGGTTCGATCCGCGCACGGTCGCCGACCAGCACGATCTTGCCGAGCCCGTCGCGGTGCGCGAGCAATGCGCCTGCGACGATCGCTTGCGGCGCATCGTCGCCGCCCATCGCATCGACCGCAATCGTCGCGACCCGCGGCGCGCCGTTCGTTTCAACGCTCAACGCTGATCCAGTACTCGACCGAGGGCTGCCCGCCGAAATAATATTCGACTTCCACGCTGCCGAAGCGTTCGCCGACGAGCGCCGCGAACTTCTGCGCATCGCGCTCTTTTTGCGCGCCGCCGTAGTAGAGCGTGACCAAGCCGCCGCCGTCCGCGCCGAGCGCACGCGCCGCCTCCACGATCACCTCGCCCAGCGAGGGCGCGGTGATCAAGCGCTTGCCGACCGACGCGGCCGGTCCACCCTGCCGCACCTGCACGCCGTCGACGCCGGCATCCTTTCCGGAGAAGAAGATCGCGGCGCTGCGCACGCCGTCGATCACGGCGCGCAGTTCATCGCTCGCGACCGGTTCCTCGCTCCCCGCGAGCCGCAGCAACAGCGCGAGCCCGGCCACCGGATCGGCGCTCGGCACGACCACCACTGCTTTGTCGGTCAGCGCTTGAAGCTCGGCCGCCGCCAGCGCGACGTTCGGATCGTTCGGCAGCAGGTAGACGGTCTGCGCGAGCGACGCGTTGACGCCGACCAGTAAGTCGCGCACCGAGGGATTCGCGTTCGGCGGCACCGGGATGATCGCGTCCGCTCCGAGCTCGCGCGCGATGCGCTCGAAGCCCGCTCCGTCGACCACCACGGCGATTCCGACGCGTTGGTGCGGCTGATCGACGACCAGCAGATGATGTTGCTCGGCCATGTCTTCGCGCTTCCAGCGCGTCACCGTCCCGTGCCGCTGGGCCAGCGCGCGAACCGCGTCGGGATCGGCACAGTGCACGTGCACTTTGATCGTCGGCGCCGCGCCGCCGAGCAAGAGCGAGTCGCCGTGCCGGTCGAGCGCTTCGCGCAGGGGACGGACGTCGATGCGCGCGTCTTCGAGCACGAATTCGGTGCAGTAGCGGTTGGCGCCGACGCTCTGTCGCCGGTTGAACACCTGCGAACGCACCGGACGGCGCGGAAAGGCGGTCGTGCGCGCAGCCTGCTCGGGGATGAAGCGCAGCGCGCCTTCCATGAAATAGCAGAATCCGGCACCGCCGGCGTCGACCACGCCGGCCTCTTTGAGCGCCGGCAACTGCTCGGGCGTGCGGTCGAGCGCGTCATTCGCCGCGCGCAGCACCGCGTCGGTGAGCCGGTAGAAGTCGGGCTCGCGAACCGCGAGACGGTACGCCTCGTCGGCGGCCGCTCCCGCCACCGAGAGGATCGTTCCCTCGACCGGCTTGGTCAGCGCGGCGCGCGCGGCACCGACCGCCTCCCGCAGTGCCAGCGCGAGTTGAAAGGTGTCGATCGCGTCGCGGTGGCGGACGCTGTGGGCGAAGCCGCGCAACATCTGCGAGAGGATCACCCCGCTGTTTCCCCGCGCGCCGAGCAGCGAGCCGGCCGCGGCGGCCGCGGCGACCTCGGAGATCGGTTTGCCGCGCGTCTGATGGGTCGCGCTGAGCGCCGACTTGGCCGTCAGATACATATTCGACCCGGTGTCACCGTCGGGGACGGGGAACACGTTGAGGTCGTTGAGGACGGTCCGATACTTGCGCAAAAAGTACGTCCCCGCCGCGACGAACTTCCCGAACCCGCGTCCGTCGAGCTGCGTGACTGCCATGAAGCGCTCCTCGCGTTCCTGAGCAACCGGCGCGCGCCCTGCGCCCCAACGGCCGCCGCCGGCCTTTCGCGCCGGCCCGGATTCTGGTACACTCGCTCTGTTATGGCCAAGCGATGTGATGTGTGCGGCAAGGGTCCCATGGCCGGGAACAACGTCAGCCACGCGATGAACAAGACCAAGCGGCGGTGGCTGCCGAACCTCCAGTCGGTCAAGGTCGACGACCGCGGAACGCACCGTACGGCCCGGGTCTGCACCAACTGCCTGCGGAGCAAACGGGTCAAGCGCGTCGGCGCTGCGTAACCCTCTAGCGGAGGTGGTCCCAGCCGGACGGTTGGACCGCCGTACCGTCCGAGCGGCGTATGCCGTGCTCGGCGGTGATCGTCCCGATGCGGAGCAGCGGCTGACCAGCCGCTGTTTTTACGCGCGCCGCCACGTGTTCGAAAGCATGCCGCTGGACGCAAACCAGCAGTTGGAAGTCCTCGCCGCCGTCGAGCGCCCACCGCTGGGCATCCTCGCCGATTACGACCGCGACCGCCGCGGCCCCGGGGTGCACCGGGACCGTCTCGACGATCGCCCCGGCGTTCGACGCAGCGCACAGCCTGCCGAGATCGGTCGACAGCCCGTCGGAGATATCCATCATCGCCCGAACGCACCGGGAGGCACCGAGCCGGCGTCCGGCGCGTAACTGCGGTTCGGGCGTGCGGAACGCCGCCAGCACCTCGGCGTAGCGCGGATCGGCCGCCAACACGGGATCGCTCGCGACCCGCAGGCCGGCGGCACTCGCGCCGAGCGGTCCGGTCACGGCGACGACGTCACCGGGCAGCGCGCCGTCGCGGCGCTTGAGGTTCGACGGCCGCACCTCGCCGATGACGGTGATCGAGAGGGTGATCGCGGGCGCGCGCGTGAGGTCGCCGCCCGCCACCGCGCAGTGCGCGCGTTTCGCCAGCGCGGCGATCCCGTCGTAGCATTCCAACAGCCATCCCGGCTCGGTCCCCGGGGGAAAGCCGAGCGCGACCGTCGCGAGCAGCGGTCGTGCGCCCATCGCGGCGATGTCGGACAGGTTCGACGCGAGCGCGCGCCAGCCGGCGTCATGCGCGCTCATCAGCTCGCGCGTGAAGTGCACACCTTCCACCAACGCGTCGGTCGTGATCACGCTGCGCGCGCTGCGCGACGGCTGCCACGCTGCGGCGTCGTCGCCGATACCGAGCACGACGCGCGGCGAACCGATGTCGCGCACGCGACGGCGGATCTCGACGATCAGCTCGTCTTCGGTCACTCCTGGCTCAACGCCGCTGCTTCGGCAGTGCGTCGGCCCGGCGGCGCATCTCGCGCAACATCTCCGGCGGATCGTCCGCGCCGAACACCGCGTCGCCGGCGACGAGCACGTCCGCGCCCGCGCGCACCGCGCGCTCGACGTTCTCGAGTCCGATTCCGCCGTCGACTTCAATCTCGGCCGCCGGATTGCGCTCCTTCAACAGCGCGCGCACCTCGGCAACCTTCACCAGCGCGCGCTCGATGAACGTCTGACCGCCGAATCCCGGGTTCACGCTCATCACCAGCACGCGATCGATCTCTTCGATCAAGTCGACCAGTTGCGCGCTCGGCGTGCCGGGATTGATCGCGATGCCGGCCTTTGCGCCGAGGCTGCGGATGTGGCGCAGCAACCGGTGCTGGTGCGGCGTCGCTTCGTAGTGAAAGGTGATGATGTCGGCACCCGCCTCGCGAAACGCGTCGACGTACCGCTCGGGCTGCACGATCATGAGGTGACAGTCGAACGGCAGCCGGGTGATCTTGCGCAAGTCCTTGACGATCTTCATCCCCCAGGTGAAGTTGGGAACGAAGACGCCGTCCATCGAGTCGAGATGCAACTCGTCGCAGCCGCCGCTTTCGACCATGCGGATCTGGTCGGCGATATCGGCGAAATCGGCCGACAGCAGCGAGGGCGCGAGCTTCACCGCCCGGCGAGCGGCGCTCATTTCGGCTTCGCGCCGGGCTTGGGCGCGGTCGGCTCGCGACCGATCACCGTTTGATTCTGCAGCTCGTTGTTGATGTACGTATCGATCTCGGCCGTCCCGACCGCCGTCACGTTGAAGTCGAGCTTCTCGCCGCCTTGGGCGTACGCGTCGTAAACGTTCCACGTCCCGGTGTCGTCGCGCACCTCGATGCGTACGTGCGCCGCCGTGTCGCTCGCCGGCACCGTCGCCGTCGCATGCACTTGGCGAATGATGTAGCCGTACTGGCCCGGACCGTCGCTCACTTGCAGCGAGACGTTGTCGTACGGATCGATCTGCGCGCCGGGCGCGGGATTCTGCCGCACGATGACGCCGCGGGACGGACCGGCGTTGCCGAACGGCGTCCACACGATCTGCCCGAGGTGCACGTGATCGCGCTGCGCTTCGGCGCGCGCGTCGTCGATCGACATTCCACCGAAGTTCGGCACCCGCAGGCCGTTGGGTCCACCGCGGCTGAGCGTGAGGGTCACCTTCGAGCCCTGGCGCGCGCTCGAGAGCGGCGGCGGATCCTGCGCGACGACGTGATCGCGCGGAACCGTGTCGTCGGCGACGAAGTTCGTCGTGGCGAGCTGCAGCTTGAGGCGGCTCAGCTCGAGCTGCGCGTTGCGCAGCGTTTCGAATCGGACGTCGGGCATCGGAAAGATCACGACGCCGGTGCTGACGATCAGCGAGATCTGCCGCCCTTGACGCACGCGCGCGCCGGGGTCCGGCTGCTGGCTCATGACGACGTCTTTCGGATACCGGTCGCTGGGCTGGGTCGCAACCGTCACGCAGCGCAACTGCAGACGCTGACATTCCGAGCGCGCGTCGGCTTGCGTCTGTCCGGCAAACGCGGGCACGAATACCGTCGCCGCGGTCGGTGCGAAGAACTCGTCGATCGAGCGTCCGAACCAGACCACCACCCCCACCGCGAACGCGAGCGAGAGCGCGAACAACCAATCGCGGTCGAGCAGTCCGGCGAAGCGCCGCCGGCGCCGCGGCCGCGGCGTGGCGTCGGCGTCGAGCTGCGTCAAGCCAGCGCCTCGAGCTGCGCGTCGTCGAAGTCGGCGTTGCTGTAGACGCGCTGCACGTCTTCGTGTTCCTCGAGCGCGTCGAGGAACGTGAGCACCTGTTCGGCGTCGCCGCCGGATGGGTGCGCGGTCTGCGTCGCTTCCATCGCGAGCTCCGCCGAGCGCACGCGCACGCCTTGCGCCTCGAGCGCGTCCTTGACCGCCATCAACGACTGCGGTTCGGTCACCACTTCAACAGCCTGTCCGGTGGGACCGGAGCGCACGTCGATCACGCCGTCGACGAGGGCTTTCTCGGTGAGCTCGTCCTCCGATAAGCGACCCGGATCGACCTCGACGATGCCGCGCGCGGCGAACATCCAGCCGACGCTGCCGGTCTCGCCGAGCGTTCCGTGGTTGCGGCTGAACAGAAAGCGCAGCTCCGACGCGGTACGGTTGCGGTTGTCGGTCGCGGCATCGACGATCACGGCAATGCCGGCCGGGCCGTAGCCTTCGTACCGAATCTCTTCGATCTCGCGTTCGCCCGCGCCCGACGCGCGCGCGATCGCGCGCTTGATGTTGTCGAGCGGCACGTTGTTGGCGCGCGCCTTCTCGACCGCCATCTTCAACCGGTAGTTCGCCTCGGGATCGGGCGAGCCGTTCTTGGCCGCGAGGATGATCTCTTTACTGAGCTTGGTGAACAACGCACCGCGCTGCGCGTCGACCTTGCCCTTCTTGAGCTTGATGTTGTGCCACTTGGAATGACCTGACATGTTCCGCCGATTTCGGTCGCGAGTTATTGCCGGTGGGGAAGAATCCAACTGACGCCCGGAATCCCCAGCCGGTCCGGCCACATCCGCGCGTACCATTGGTCGTAGGTGACCTTCGTTCCGGCGAGGACCGGATAGAAAAACGCGAACAGGACGACGACCAGCGCGCCATACGCCGCCAGGCTCCAGCGCGCCCGGTCGAGCGACCGGCTCGCCAGCCACTTCCAGACGTAGGCGATCAGCACCGCGTCGCACAGCACGATCACGGCCAGGTTCGGCAAGAAGTGATACTCGAACATGAGCCGCGGCGACTTCGCGTACGGCAGCCACTGCAAGAGATACGTGACGAACAGCAGGGCGTAGCCCTTGTTTCGTTCGCGCCAGGCCAGCCAGCCGGTGAGCGGCACCGAGATCAAGCCCAGCAGGAACACTGCCGGGTTCGGCAGCGCCAGAATCTCGGCGACGCAGCACGCCGCGCCATTGTTGAGGGCAGCGCCGATCCGAAAATCCTTATAGTAATAGGAAACCGGAATCTGCTCGATCGGCCACTGCCACCACACCGACGAGTAGGGATGGGTCGCGTTCGCGACCGTGCTGGAGTGATACCAGTACATCTGCTGCTGCAACGCGATCAGATCGGAGAACGAGTGGCCGAGCAGAAAGAACGGGATGTACGTGATCAGGTAGATCGTCGCGGCCGTGAAGGCCGTGACGGTAAGGACGACGTCGATCGGAAAACCGCGCGGGTTGCCGTACCATGCGCGGCCGGGCAAAAAGCGTTGCGCGCTCACGGCCAAGATCACGATCCAGGTCACGCCGACGTCGACCGCGCCGCTCCACTTGCTCGAGACCAGCAGCCCGAGGGTTACCGCGAGCACGGCGAGCCAAATCCGCGCGTCACCGGCGCGCAGCGTCGGACCATTCTCGATGCTCATCGTTCCCGCCGGAGTGAACGACGCCGTCGCGACCGGCGTTCGATACGTCTCCACCCCGCTGCGGTCGACCTGGACGCGCAAGTCGGCCGGATCGTTCGCGGCCGGCTCCTGGACACGCACCGCACCCCTGGCGTCGATGGTGACAATGGTGCCGTCGGCATAGCTGGCAATGGTGCCGGCGCGCTTGCCGCGTGAGCCGACCCAGCGCGCGAGCAGGTACGCACCGACCTCGAAGTAGACGAACGCGACGATATACGTCATCGGGCTTGGATCGACCGGCGTTACGCCCGCGACGATCTCGGGCAGGCGGTGCGCGGGAATGATGTTGATCAGCCAGGCGAACGCGGCAGCGGCGATCGTCCCGCCGGAGAGCGTTGCAATGAACGGCGTTCCGAACCGGCCCGGCACGACCGGCTTGGCCCGCACCTGCGCGGCGAGCAGATACCGGTAGAGCGCGTACAGCACGATCAGCGCCAACACGGAGATCGTGATCTCACCGGTCGCGATTCGCTCTTCGACGTAGTGGAAGCCGTCGAATGCCAGCAGCCCCGCGGCGCACGCGGCGAGCCACGTCTGCCCGGTGAGCCGCTTCGCGAAGGCATAGATCACGACGCACTCGAGCGAGCCGACCACCACGTTGAGGAAGCGCCAGCCGTACCCCGTGTCGCCCAGGCCGTGCATCCCACCGAACAGGGCCATCGAAACCGCGATCAGCAGCTTGGTGAACGGCGGATGCGTCCACTCGAACTGGGTGACGTTGCGCAGATACTCCTCGCCCGCGCGGGCGAAATACACCTCGTCGAAGATCTTCTCGGGCGGCCAGCCGTAACCGATGATCGCGATCGCGAACGCGCCCAGAGCGATCCCGCCCGCGTACCAATAGTCCCGGCGGGTCATCCCGACCGTGCCTTCGCGCGGATCGAACCAGCCGCGCGCGCGCGCCGCCAAACTGCGGAGCCCTTCGCTCAGCCACGTGCTCCCCGGCGATGCCTGCGGTACGCCGGCAGCCGCGGTTTCGGTGCCGCTCAGATAGAGATACATGAGGATGCCGAACAATGCGACGTTCGCCAGCGCCGCCGGATGCGAGATCGCGGGCCAGAGGTCGCGCGCGTCGACGCCCGGTGTCTTCGCTTCCATCACGGTCTGATACGCGAGCGAATACGCGAGATTCACGTTCATCGTCACGGTCAGCACCAGCGATGACCACCAGCCGGTGCGACCGAAGCCAATCAGCGGAAAGGCCAGCAAGAACGCGCCGTACACATAGCGTTCGTGCATGCGCGTCGCGAGCACGAAGAATGCCAGCGCACAGAGCATCGCACCTTCGAGCAGCGCACGGTCGTCGCGCTGCTGCACGTATCGGGCGACGATGAGCGCCGTCGCGGCGAGGACGAGCGCGATGCCCCAGCCAGACAGCGGTCCGAGCGACGTGCCGAACACGGTGATCGGCAGCGAGTCGGCGTCCCAGAACGGCTGGCGCAGTGCGTACAGGTTGAACGCGTTGACGCTGTTGAACGGGTAGACGTTGCTGCCGTACGCGTATCGTCCGAAGAGCCAACCGATGACGTCGGCTGCCGGGTGGAATATCAGCCCGACGACGAGCGCAAGTCCGAACGCGGCCGCGACACCAATCGCCGTGGCTTTCAACCGCCGCGTGCGCACCGTTGCGTCGGTCGTCGCAAACGGATAGGCGAGGAAGAGGAGACCGATCGTCGCGCCTTGCGGCTTCATCAGCACCGAGAATGCCAGCGCGAGCCAGGCCCAACTCACCCGCGCGACCATTTTTCCCGGGACGTCGCCGGCGCGCAGCAAGGACCACAGCGCGATCAGCACCAGACCCCACGAGACCGAGTCGACTTGGCCCCAATACGACGATACATAGATCGCCGCCGGGTTGAGCGCGAGCGCAGCGGCGGCGAGCAAGGCGACGTTCTGCGCGGCGTAACGGCGCACGATCGCGTAGATCACCGCGGCATCGACGAGATCCATGGCGATCGCCGGAAGCTTGACCAGCGAGCGCAGCAGCGTGTAGCTGTGATCGCCGGCGCCGATGACCGCGTAGATCTTTCCAAGCACCCAGAGCACGACGAAATAGCCCGGCGGATAGTCGCTGAATCCGGCTTTCGCGTAGAACTGCCAGGGCGGGTTGTCGCGCAAGGTGAGCGTCCACGACTTGAACGCCTCGACGTCGTTGTGAAAACCGTCGCTGCCGATGAACAGCAGCCGCAGCAGGAGGCCGATGCCGAGCAAGGTCCACAGCGGGACCAGACCGCTGCGCGTCGACTCGGCCGGTACGAGCGTGCGCGCGGATGCGCTCACGCGATCCTCCGAGCCGCGCGGCGGAAGAATGCGCGCACTTCACCGCTGCGATCGATGCCGTGCAGCTCGGCGACCGCGTCACCGGCGTCGATCTCGGCCCGGGCCGCGCGCAGCGCAGCGTCGCGCGCCCCCAGCTCGTTGAGCGCGATCATCGCCGCGCGCACGTCGCCGGGAGCGAGCTCGGTACCCGCGGCATATGCGGTCGCGACCGTGTCGCGCGCCGCAGACGGCACGCCGGCCAGCGCCCAAACCACCGGGAACGTCCACTTACGCTTGGTCAGATCGGCCCCGCACGGCTTCCCGGTCGCGGCCGAGTCACCCCAAATGCCGAGCACGTCGTCCTCGATCTGGAACGCCGTCCCGTAAGCGTGGCCCAGCCGCGCGTAGGCACCGGCGCGTTCGGCCGCCGCACCGGCAGCGAGCGCGCCCAGCTCGCAGGCCGCGCCGAAAAGAGCGGCGGTCTTGGCGCCGATCATTGCGCGATAGTCCTCCATCGACACCCGCGGTTCGGTCTCGAACGCGATGTCCCGCCCCTGTCCGTTACACATCGCGAGGTGGGCTGTGAGCAGCACGCGGTTCATCGCGACCTTTCGCTCGGGCGGCATCGCGCTGCCGTCGACCAGGGCGAGGTAGGCGACCGAGCAGAGCGCGTCGCCGGTGTTGAGCGCGTGGGCCAAGCCGAAGCGCGACCACAGCGTCTCGCGTCCGCGTCGCAGCCGATCGCCGTCCTCAATGTCGTCGTGGATCAGCGAGAATTCATGGACGATCTCGACGGCGCACGCGGCGTCGATCGCGTCCTCGTAGCTACCGCCTTCCACGCGCGCCACCTCGAGCACGAGTCGCGGGCGCAGCCGCTTTCCACGCCGCGCCGATTCGCCGAAGCCGAAGTGGTAGCGGATCTGAGCGCTGGTGGCCGAGCCGTCATCGAACCGGGCAACGGCCCGTTCGAGGGCCGCTTCGAGACTATCGAGCGCCGCCGGCGAGCGCATCCATCCGGTCCGCGACCCGGTCGACCAGCCACCCCGGGGTCGATGCGCCCGACATCAAACCGGCGGTTCCGACGCCGGCGAACCACGCCGACTCGAGCTCGTCGGGACCTTCGATGTGGTATGCGCGCGCGCCGTTGATCGCGGCCAGCTCGGCGAGGTGCTTGGTGTTGGCCGACGTCTTGCCGCCGACCACCACCATGACTTCGACCTCGCGCGCCAGCACATCGACCTCGCTCTGACGGTTCTTCGTGTCGGTGCAGATCGTGTTGACCGCCCGGACCTCGTAGTATTTCTCGCTCAGCTTCTTGACGATGTCGGTGAAGCCCGGACCGTTCCAGGTCGACTGCACGACCACGCCGACTCGGCTGGCGCGCGGCAGCGCGTCGATGTCCTCGGGCTTGGTGATGCACCACGCGCCGGGGACATGCGAGAGCGTGCCCTTCACCTCGGGATGGTTCGGATCGCCGACGACCACGATCTTGTAGCCTTCGTCGCGCAGCTTCTCGGCCTGGACGTGAATCTTCGTGACCATCGGGCAGGTGGCGTCGATGATGGTGAGCCCGCGCTCCTTGGCTGATTCGAGAACCTCGACCGGCAGGCCGTGGGCCCGCACGAACAGCGTGCCGGTATCAACTTCGCCGACGGTGGTCGCGTTCTTGAGCCCCTTGGCCTCGAGGGCGGCGACCATCTGCGGATTGTGCACGACGTGGCCCAGCGTGGTAACGTCGGCGCCCAAGCGCTCGACCGCCTCCTCCGCTTTCTTGACCGTGATGGCGACCCCGAAGCAGAAACCCTGGGTCTTGGCCCGCTTGATGATCAACGAATGCTCTCCTCGAGCGCACGGATCCGCTGCATGATCTGTGCTGCTCCCTTCTCCAAATCATCATCGTCCGACTTCCGGTTCCGAACGATGTGGATCGGCTCGCCGAAAACGACAGTCACCCGGCCGAACGGGCGGAGCTTGCGCGTGCCGACGATGGCCGCTGGGACGACCGGTACCCCTGAGGCGGCGGCCAGGAAGGCTGCCCCGGCCTTCTCCTCGCGCGTCCCACTCACGTTCCGGCCTCCCTCGGGGAAGATCCCGACGCAGCGGCCTTCCTTCAACATGCGCAACGAGGCGCGCAGGGCCGCCGTTCCCCCGACCTGGCGATCGACGCTGAACGCGTTCATGTGCCTGATCAGCGTTCCGAGCACCGGCATCGCGAACAGCTCTTTCTTCGCCATGTAGAAGACCGGTCGCGGCATCGCGATCCCGAGGATCGGCGGATCGAAATTCGACAGGTGGTTGGCAGCGACGACCAGGCCGCCCTCGAGCGGAACGTTCTCAGCCCCGAGGACGCGGAAACGGAACAGCATCCGAAACGTCGCGTTGACGACGAACTTCCCGAACGCGTAGAACGTCACGGGCGCGCCGACTCCATCGCCGCGCGCATCGCGGCCACGACCTGATCTGGTTGCAGATCGGTCGAGTCGATCGTGATCGCGTCGTCGGCGGCGCGCAGCGGCGAGATCGCGCGCGTCGAATCGAGCCGGTCGCGCTCGGCGATTTGGGCCCGCACTTCTTCGAACGACACGTGCAGGCCGCGCTCTTCGAACTCGGCTTGGCGGCGGCGAGCACGCTCGTCGACCGACGCGGTGAGAAAGAACTTGTGCCGCGCGTCGGGCAGCACGACCGTTCCGATGTCGCGTCCCGCCATCACGACCGGACCTTCGGCCGCAATCGCGCGCTGCCGCTGCACCAGCTCGGCGCGAATCGCCGGCAACGCGGCAACCGTCGACACGGCCGCGGCGACGTCGGGATCGAACAGCCGCTCACCGGTGCCGCGCCCGTCGATCACCACGCGGTAGCCGGACGCCACGCCGGCATCGGTGACGATCGAGATCGTGTGATGCGCCAACATCGCAACGAGACCGGGCTCGTTATCGAGATCGACCCCGTTTCGCAACGCGAGATATGCGACCGCGCGGTACATTGCGCCGGTATCGAGATACAGAAAATCGAGCGCGGAAGCCAACTGCTTCGCGACCGTCGTCTTCCCGGCCGCGGTCCAGCCGTCAATCGCGACGTTTTCGTTCGCCATGCCGGGACGGCACGTTCTCCGTCGCGCATCCAGGGTCCGCGCTGCGCCAGGCAGTTGGCACAGCGACGCGCAACACTGGCGCCGTGGCAAAGGCCAAGTCGGTCTACTATTGTACGGCGTGCGGCTTCGAGTCAGCGCGCTGGCTCGGGCGTTGTCCCACCTGTGAGGCGTGGAACACCTTCGAGGACGCGCCGGTCGTCAAGCCGGTGAAGGCGGCGCACGGACGCGCCGTCGCGCCGCTGCGCACCACCAGTCCGATGCCGCTCGCGGCGATCGAGGAGACGCGCATCGCGCGCCGGCGCACCGGGATGCCGGAGTTCGATGCGTTGCTCGGCGGCGGGATCGTGCCGGGCAGCCTCGTGCTGCTCGGTGGACCACCCGGCGCGGGTAAGTCGACCCTTCTGCTGCAGCTCGCGTCGGCGCTCGCGCACGGCGGTGCGCGCTCGGTGTACGTCTGCGGCGAAGAGTCCGCGGCGCAGACGAAGCTGCGCGCGCAACGTGTCGGAGCCGGCGAAACGCTGCTGGTCTTTCCCGAGACGAACCTGCGCGCCGTGCTCGATGCGGTCGAGCGCGATCTGCCCGACGTGCTGGTCGTCGATTCGATTCAAACGATGTGGCTGCCCGACGTCGAGTCGTTCGCCGGCAGCGTCTCCCAGATTCGCGACTGCACGCAAGTGCTCATGGAGTTCGCCAAGCGCACCGGCTGTGCGACGTTTCTCGTCGGCCACGTCACCAAGGACGGCGCGATCGCCGGGCCGCGGCTGCTCGAGCATCTGGTAGACACCGTGCTGTACTTCGAAGGCGACCAGTCGGGCGAATACCGCATCGTGCGCGCCTACAAGAACCGCTTCGGCGGGACCGACGAGATCTGCGTGTTCGCGATGGACGATCGCGGGTTGCACGAGATCGCCGACCCGTCGGCGCTGTTCTTGCACGAGCGCGGCCCGCGACCGAGTGGAACGTGCATCGTGCCGACCCTGGTCGGGATGCGTCCGGTCCTGGTCGAGATCCAAGCGCTGGTCGGCGAAGCCGCCTACGGAACGCCGCGCCGATTGGCCGCCAACGTCGATGCCGCGCGCATGGCGATGATCATTGCGATCCTCGAGCGCCGCGCTGGCTTGCAGCTCGGCGGCAACGACGTCTATTGCTCGGTCGCCGGCGGACTGCGCGTCTCGGAGACCGGTGCCGATCTGGGCATTGCGCTGGCGATCGCGTCGGCGTTTCGCGAGGTGCCGTTGT
>Ga0182024_10006301_pt1 | contig 26129 bp, 21 predicted proteins | sample P32metaG_FD_120480 | JGI IMG/M metagenome (GOLD analysis project Ga0182024, IMG submission 120480) | Permafrost microbial communities from Stordalen Mire, Sweden - P3-2 metaG (Illumina Assembly) | ecosystem: Environmental > Terrestrial > Soil > Wetlands > Permafrost | place: Sweden: Stordalen... | reverse complement strand
GCCACCACCACCACCTCCGCCGCCAGCAGCGACGGGTCCCGGCGGCGGCTAGAAGAGGCCTGCCAGAATATGGGATCGACGTTCATGAAACGTGCGGCACGCCGGGTGCCGCGCCTGCAGTGTGCGCGTGCTGTTGAGAGACAGCGCGCGCAGACGCTGGTGTTCTTTGCCCTGGCGCTGACGGCCATCATCCTGCTTTGCGGGTTCGCCATCGACTCAGGGTTGCTCTTCCTGGCGAAGGCGCGCATCAGCCGCGCGGTGGACGGAGGCGTGTTGGCTGCGGTGGGAAACTTCCACCAGTCGGATGACCCCACGCAAAACGGCATCGACGTCGCCACGATCATGCGCAACTTCGCGGCCGCGAACTATACCGACTTGGCGACCATCGCCACGTCCAGCCCCATCGTGGCCAATCCCAACTCGACCACGGCCACCTACGATTTCGTGGATACCGCGGCGGGTAAGGATGCGAACGGCGCCTATCGCAAATTCGTCATGGTCACCCTGACCAGCGGCGCGGGAGGCCAGATCACCAGCGCGCAGTGCAATGCCCGGTGCCCGGTGCATACCTACTTCATCGGGATCTTCGGCCATTTTACGGACTTGAAGGTATCCTCGGGAGCGACCGCAACGCGCAACCCGCGCTTGATCATGGTGGTGGTCGATCGTTCCGGCTCGATGCTGATTCCGCCTGCAAGCGGTAATCCGGGCTGCGTCGGCCTGCCGGCGGCCATCGTGACCTTTCTCAACTTTTTCGATACCAGCTCGGATTACATCGGTCTGGTTTCCTTTGGCAGCAATGCGCGGTTGGAAATGCCGCTGACAACGAACTTTCTCTACGCCGCGACCAATGATCTATACGAGGCCTACGACATTGTGACCAATTCCGAGGCCTACGGCGGCCAGAGTTCCTGGTACGTGCCGGGCCCCGATCCCGAGCACAATGCGGCCAACTATTATACGCAGGGCGTGAGGCGATTCCGGTTCGGTGGCCAGACGGCGGCCGACGAGGGCATTCGCATGGCGATGGAACAGATGATGGACAATGCGGGCTGGAGCAATCCGAATGTCGTGAAGTACATGGTGATCTTTACCGACGGCGCCTGGAATACAACGCGCACGATGGTGGCCGCGCCGGGCTACACCAATGTGGTGACGGGACCGCCCGCCGGCTCGTTCCAGATCGGGACCAATTACGGTGGCTTGGGAACGAATACGATTTACGCCTACACCCAGGTTCCGTCGATGTCGACCTGGCTCACCTACTGGAGCGCGGTCGATAATACCGGCTATAGCTCGACCGATCACCAGGACGACATTATCCAGAGCATGGGTTCCTCGAACGACGACGCGACCGCCGAGGCCAACGATTACCTTTCGTCCACGCTCATCGGCGCGCCGCACACGTATACGACCAATACATTCCTGGAGAATTATCCCGGCACTGGCGATGTCTATACGACGAATCTCAATGTCTGGGTTCCGCCCGGCGCGGTGGATTATGTTTATCGCACGACGAACTCGTCGAGCAATCCTGCCTATCTGGACAAGAACGAGACGACTGTCAGCGACATGACTGACCCGACCAAGACGGTCAATATCGTCCTCGGGACGGGGGATTCCAATGTACTGGTGGTTCCGGGCTATCTCATTGATGGCATCGTCTACGACGGACTCGATCTGGCTTATCCCAGCATCAGCGCGCCCTCGACCGATATTTACACCGATGCGGTGAATTTCATCGTGCCGTGGATGTGGCCGGACTCCGATGCCGTGACCGGAGATGGCACGTCCAGCACCGCGGCGACCGGCGTCATGCAGACCGACGCCGAGGTGATCGCGGGCAACGGACCCCGGGAGCGGATGTTGATGTTTCGCAATTACATGAACCTGCTGACCGGATTTTATGTCTTCCGGCCGGATGATCCACTCGGAACGGGTATCGAGCCGTTGACCGGGGCAAATCGGCCACTCAATGCTGTCGGTGCGTATTATCCGAGCGCGGCGTTCTACTGGCCCTTTGACTTGGTGGGGCTTGATCAATATCCCACCTTTGCGCTGACGAATCCGTCGGCGAGCAATTCGTCGACGACCGATCCGTCGCCCAATGGCAAGGCGCGGGCGATCGCCTATTCCATTAATATGCTTTCCAGCAACGCGGCGCCGGAATGGAGCGGCGAGCTTTTCTATGAGGGGCAGAATGCCGCGCTTTCCGGGACCACTTCGGCGAGCACCCTGATGACAAGCAAGTCACAATGGCAGGCGGGCATCCCGAGCTGGGTGACCGGCGCCTTTGATCATTCCGGAATCACGGAAACCGACACCGCCCACGACACGACGAATCTGGGCACCGCACAAGTCTGGAGAACCACGACGTTCAACGGCACCAACATGCAGGTCACGGGCGGCTTGAGCAGCGTACTTCCGAATGACAGCCAGAATTTCACGGGCGGTTATGTGAAGGACGGCTCGGGCAATATCTATCGCAATGCGATGTCATGGAGCGGCCGGCCGACCCATTACTTTGATTTCTCACGTTCGACCTGGGTTCCCATCGCGACCAACCACGTCAAGAACGTGCAGATGCTGCCGCTGGGCAACTGGAAGGCGTCGGAATATTGCTGGCACGCGCGCGCGGCCGGCGTGACGATCTACACCGTGGGCTACGGCGGCGCCGTTACCGCGGGCGAGCAGGAGTTCCTCGCGACCCTGGCGAACGCGACGAATACCACGGCGGGTGGGGGAACCAATTTCCTTCCCGCCAACTACAACACGCAGCAGCCGATTGGACAGCAGTTCTACGCCACGAACTCGGACGAAATCGGTGTCGATTTCTCCAACGTGGCGACGGCCATCAACGCCGCGCTGACGCAGTAGTTCCGGCTGTAGCGGCGGTCTATGACCGTCGCTCGATCCAATAGGAAATGCGAAGGTCAAAGACCGCGCTACATCTACCGCTTCCGCTTGCGGGCCGAGATGATTTCCGTGTTCATGCCGGCGAAGTGGAGGCCGCCACGATAGCGGCCGTGCTCCATCTTCACGCACTTGTCGACGATCACGGTCAGGCCCGCGGCCTTTGCGCGTGCTGCGGCGGCAAGATTCCCCAGGCGCAGCTGCATCCAGATCGCCGGGGCGTCGAGGCCCTTTTCCTTGCGTGCAATGACCTGGTCGACGATGGCGTCCATGTCCTGCGGCGGTCGAAAAATATCCACGAGATCGACCGGGAAGGGGATGCTGGCCAGATCGGGATAAGCCTTCTCGCCGAGGATTTCGTCTGCCTTGGGGTTGACCGGCACGATGCGGTAACCTTCATCCTTCAAATAACCCGCGACGAAGAAACTGGCTTTCTGCCGATCCGAGGACAGACCGATAATGGCGATGGTGCGTGCGGTCTCGAGCAGCTGGTTGATCTGCGCGACGTCCTGGAAAAGGGCGCGCTGTTCCGGGGTCAGGCTCGTGTTGAGCGAGACAGCGCATGCAGTGCCTGGTCCAGATCCCATATCAAATCCTCCACGTTTTCCAGCCCGACGGAAAGCCGGATCATTTCAGGCCCCACGCCGCAGGCACGCAATTCCTCGTCGGTGAGCTGCTGGTGGGTGGTCGATGCGGGATGAATCACCAGGCTGCGCACGTCGCCCACATTGGCCAGGTGCGAGAAAAGCTGCAGGGCCGAGATGAAACGTTTGCCGTCTTCGCGGACTGCCGCGCCATCGCCTTTCAGGCCGAAGGAGAAGACGGCGCCCGGACCCCTCGGTAGATATTTTTGCGCCAGCGCGTGGTCCTCGTGGCCGGGTAAACCCGCGTAGGCGACCCATGCGACCTGGTCGTGGCTCTCGAGGAAGCGGGCGATCTGCTGTGCGTTGCTGACGTGCCGTTCCATGCGCAGCGAAAGCGTTTCCAGTCCCTGGATGAGCAGGAAGGAATTCATGGGCGCGACGCAGGCGCCCACGTCGCGGACGGTTTCCGCGCGCGCCTTCATGAGAAAGCCGTAGTGCCCGAACGTATCGAAGAAGCGCAGGTCGTGATAGGAGGGCGAGGGGGCTGCGATGCTGGGAAAGCGGCTGAAATCGAAATTGCCGGAATCGAGGATCGCACCGGCGATGGCGTTGCCGTGGCCGCCGAGAAACTTCGTCACCGAATAATTGACGATGGTGGCGCCCCATTCCATCGGACGGCAGAGATAAGGCGTGGCAAACGTATTATCGACGATGAGCGGGATGCGATGCGCGCGCGCGAGGCCGGCAAATTTCTCCAGGTCGAAAATCGAGCCGCGAGGATTGCCGATCGTCTCGCCGTAAAGTGCGCGCGTCTTTGGCGTGATCGCCGCTTCCCACGCCGTGAAATCGCGTGGATCGCACAGCGTCACCTTGAGCGAGAGCTTCAGCAGCGTCTGCTTGAACTGCGTGACCGTACCGCCATAGAGATGCGAGGAGGCAACAATCTCGTCGCCGGGCGAAAGCAGCGTCATCAGCGTGATGAACTGGGCTGCCATGCCGCTGGCCACGACGAGAGCGCCGGTCGCGCCTTCCAACGAGGCAAGCCGCTCTTCCAGCACCGCCGTGGTCGGATTGCTGATGCGCGTGTAGATGTTGCCGTACTGCTTGAGCTCGAAAAGCTGCGCCGCCTGGTCGGGGCTGTCGAAGACGTAGGAGGTCGTCTGGTAAATGGGCACCGCGCGGGCGCCGGTTTCCGCATCGGGAATATGGCCCGCGTGCACCATGCGCGTGTCGAAGCCGAATTGGCGCGGGGCGGAACGATTGGTCATGGGGCGATCACGCTAGCCGAGGCGCGGAGCTTGCGCACGCCGGAATCACGCCTAGGGTAAAGGCAGTTCGGGGGCGTACTGGTTTCGACTGAAGCATGGTAGTGCCCGCCGCAAGTCGAGGATGGGGTAGGTCTTCCTCGTTAAAAAGCCAGCCCAAACAATAAATGCTAACACTGAGTTGGCTCTCGCTGCCTAAATAGCAGCCAGACGTTGCCGCCCGGACCTCCGCTAAGGGACGGCAGCGCTATCAGCGGGGCGACGCGGCCGGTGAGTGACCGACCGGCAGCGGCGAATCAACGTGGTGACTACGGAAGTTGGGCGAGCTGCGCCGTAACTGACTTCCCGACAATAACAGCGCAGACAAACTTGTAGACGCGGTCAAAATCTTGTTTTAGGACGCGGGTTCAACTCCCGCCGCCTCCACTTTTTCTCTTGGAATGACTGACCAAGATTGAGCTGACTTCTGCCAATCACGGGTTAGCGGGAACTTGGGCGCAGTCGTACGTTGTGTTTGCGCGCCAACGGTCGGACACCGTCCACAAATCACGATCCGCCACCGGCGGAATCTGGTGCGCGCTTCCTTTAACATGAATGAAAACTCGCCTCACTCCGGCCTTGTTGCCTCAGTGAGGGGGAGTGTAGTCGATGTCCGGTTCGAGGATCATCTGCCTCCGATCAACTCGGTGCTTCATGCCGGAAAGGACGCGCGAATCGTTATCGAGGTATGGGCACAAATGGACGAGTACACCGTGCGGGGGATTGCCCTGACCCCCACGCAGGGACTTGCCCGGGGAATGGTCGTGACGGATACGGGCGGTCCTTTGCAGGCGCCGGTGGGGAAAGAGATTCTCTCCCGCATGTTTGACGTGATGGGAAACGTGATCGATCGGGGAGAACCACTCACGGATGTGACGTGGCGCTCGATCCATCGGCTGCCTCCGTCCCTGGCCGAGCGTTCCACCAAGTCGGAAGTTTTCGAGACCGGCATCAAAGCCATCGATGTGCTGCTGCCGCTGGAACGCGGTGGAAAAGCCGGGCTCTTCGGTGGCGCGGGCGTGGGCAAGACCGTTCTGCTGACCGAGATGATCCACAACATGGTGGGACACCACGACGGGATCAGCGTGTTTTGCGGCATCGGCGAACGTTGCCGCGAAGGCCAGGAGCTTTATCACGACATGAAGGAAGCGGGCGTGCTGCCCAAGATGGTCATGATCTTTGGGCAAATGAACGAGCCCCCGGGCAGTCGGTTTCGGGTGGGAGAGGCGGCGCTGACGATGGCGGAGTACTTCCGCGACGACGAACACCGCGATGTGCTTTTGCTCATCGACAACATTTTCCGGTTTATCCAGGCGGGCTCGGAGGTTTCTGGCCTGATGGGGCAGATGCCCGCGCGGTTGGGTTATCAGCCGACGATGGGGACGGAGCTGGCGGGGCTGGAGGAGCGGATTGCAAACACGGCCAGCGGCGCGATCACCTCGATCCAGGCGGTCTACGTCCCGGCGGATGATTTTACCGACCCGGCCGCGGTGCATACGTTCTCGCATCTTTCCGCTTCCATCGTGTTGTCTCGTGATCGGGCCAGCGAAGGACTCTTTCCGGCCATCGATGCGCTTCAGTCCAGTTCCAAGATGGCGACGCCCGGCATCGTGGGCGAACGGCATTACAACCTGGCCCAGGAAATCCGTCGCACGCTGGCCCAATATGAAGAGCTCAAGGACATCATCGCGATGTTGGGCTTGGAGCAGCTTTCCGCCGAGGATCAGAAGGTGGTGGCACGGGCGCGCCGGCTGGAACGCTTTCTCACCCAGCCCTTTTTCACCACCGAGCAGTTCAGCGGACTCAAGGGAAAGACCGTGAGCCTGAAAGATTCGCTCGACGGTTGTGAACGTATTTTACGGGATGAGTTCAAGGATTATCCCGAAAGCAGTCTCTACATGATCGGCGCCATCGGCGAAGCGAAGAAGCCGACTCAATCCAAACCGGAGGTTCCCCATGCCGCCCTCGCGCATGCAGCTTAAAATACTCCTACCTTCCCGCGTTTTTGCCGAGATGACGGATGTGATCCGGATTGTGGCGGAAACCCGCCAGGGCTCGTTTGGATTCCTGCCGCATCGCCTCGACTGTGTAGCGGCACTTGCGCCGGGCATTCTGGCTTATGGTCGGGAAGAGGGAGGCGATGTCTATATCGCAGTCGATGAAGGGGTGTTGGTCAAAACGGGTTCCGACGTGCTGATCTCCGTGCGTCATGCCATTGGCGGCGCCGATCTGGGTCAGCTCCGCCAAGCCGTCGAGCGGGAGTTCCTGACCATGGATGCGCGGGAGAAAGAGGTGCGGACTGTCACGGCGAAATTGGAGAGCGGCTTGATCCGTCGCCTCGCGGAGTTTCATCATGCGTGAAAATTCCGAAACGAAATCGGGCGTGCCTGACGCCTCCTTCAGCGGAAAAGTCGGCGCCGTCGAAGAGCGAAAACTGAGGGCACAGCGTCGCGGCGTGCAGGGCATTTGGCTCGGCCTCGGTATGTTCGGCTTGATTGGATGGGCCGTTGCCATTCCCACCCTTCTGGGAGTGCTGCTCGGTGCTTTTATCGATCGGCACTATCCGGGTGTTCATTCCTGGACCTTGTCGTTCCTGATCATCGGTTTGCTCATCGGATGCCTGAACGCCTGGCATTGGATGGCCAAAGAGGAAAAAGCCATGCGCGAGAATGAGGAGCCCAAAGATGAATAACACACTTGGTTTATTCGTCGTGCTCCTGGCGGGGTTCGGACTCGGAGCACTTTTTTTCGGCGGTCTTTGGTGGACCGTGCGGAAGGGGCTCGCCTCGAGCCACGCCGCTCTTTGGTTTTTGGGCAGCACCCTTCTGCGGACCGGCGCCGTCGTGGCAGGTTTCTACTTCATCTCGCTCGGCGATTGGCGAAAGTTGCTGGTCTGCCTGATTGGATTTATCACCGCCCGTTTTGCGATTACGTGGTTCACGCGCACGGCCACGAAAGGAATCGATGCGTCTTAGCACCGATCAACTGGTCTTTTGGCACGACGGCTTTTTCAAGCTCAACGCCACGATCGTCTACACCTGGGGCCTGATGCTCGTCCTTTCCCTCGGCTCCAAGCTGATCACCCGCCGGCTGAAACCGGGCCTGCATATTTCGCGATGGGAATGCGCTCTGGAAATCATCGTCACCAGCATCGTCAAGCAAATCAAGGAAGTCGGGTTAAAGCGCCCGGAAAAATTTCTCGGTTTTGTCGGCACCCTCTTCCTGTTCATCGCGCTGGCCAATCTATTCACCATTCTTCCCGGGTATGAGCCGCCGACCGGTTCGCTTTCCACCACCGCGGCCCTGGCGCTGTGCGTATTCATCGCCGTGCCGCTCTATGGGATCGAGGAACGTGGATTAGGCGGTTACCTGAAATCGTACCTCGAGCCGACGGTGATCATGCTGCCGTTTAACCTCATGGCCGAATTTTCGCGCACGCTGGCCATGGCGGTCCGCTTGTTCGGCAACATGATGAGCGGGACGATGATCCTGAGCATCCTGTTCATCATCACGCCCATCGTTTTCCCCACCGTGATGAATGCGCTCGGGCTTTTGACCGGCATGGTCCAAGCCTACATCTTCAGCATTCTCGCATTGGTATATATCGCGGCGGCCATCGGTACGGGTGAATCGCCGCCCGCAAACAAGACAGCTTAATAAGGACAAAACTATGGACGACATGACCGTTATTGCAGCCGCTTCTATCATCTCAGCGGGTATCACCATGGGCATTGGAGCCGTAGGCCCCGGACTTGGCCAGGGCCGAGCCGTGGCGGGCGCATTGAGCGCGCTGGCCCAGCAACCCGACGCCGCCTCGACCATCACGCGCACCTTGTTCGTGGGTCTCGCGATGATCGAGTCGATGGCAATCTATTGCTTCGTCATTTCGATGATCCTCATCTTCGCGAATCCCTTCTGGAACCACGCGATCATTCCTGTGGCGGGAAAGTAACCCATGCTCATCGATTGGTTCACGGTTGGCGCGCAGGTGATCAACTTCCTTATCCTGGTATGGTTGTTGAAGCGCTTTCTCTACAAGCCGGTGCTGGCCGCCATCGATGAACGGGAGAAACGGATCGCGGCCCAACTTCAGGATGCAGAAAAGCGGAAGACAGACGCCCTGAAGGAGCAAACGGATTTCAAAAAGAAGAGCGACGACTTTGACCAGCAGCGTTCCGCGCTCCTCCAGGAAGCCACGAACGCCGCGCAAGCTGAACGGGCGAAACTTATGGACACCGCGCGCTCCGATGCCGAGGGTCTGCGGGCCCAATTGCAGAAAACTGCTTACGCGGAGCGGGACAGCCTGAACCGCAAAATTGGGACGCTGGCGCAGCAGGAGGTGTTTTCCATCGCCCGAAAAATTCTCGCCGACCTGGCGGATGCAAGCCTCGAAGCGCGCATGGCGGATGTCTTCATTCATCGGCTGCACGACATCGACGACAAGCAACGCACCGAGCTCAACGGATGGCTGAATGGTTCGTCAAAGCGGACCGTGGTGCGGAGTGCCTTCGAGATGGGCCCGCCGCAAAAGACGGCGATCGAGGAGGCCGTAAAATCGCTCTCGAAGGAAAGCGCGGGGATCGATTTTGAAGTGCGGCCCGATTTGGTTGGCGGCATCGAGTTGGCGGCGAACGGGCACAAGATCGAGTGGAGCATCGCGGGTTACCTGACGACGCTCCATGATTCGATCGGCGTCCTGCTGGTGCCGAAAGTTGACCCGGCTCCCACTCCCGCGCCCGCCGCGGCTGTTCCCCATGCCGACTGATTCGTTATTTGCCGTGGTCGATGACGTCTTCGCCGGGATGGACCGGGCGAGAAAAAAATTCACACCCTCCTTCTCTCCGCGTGAGACGGGAATCATTACCGCCGTTTCCACTGGCATTGCGACCGTCGTTGGATTGCCGGGAGTCGGTTTCGAGGAGTTGATTAAATTTCCGGGAGATCTTTACGGCATTGCGTTCAACATCGATGAGCACGAGATCGGAGTCGTGCTGCTCGGGGAGTATTCTCATTTGCATACCGGCGACGAGGTCGAGCGCACTGGCCGGGTCATGGATGTCGGCGTGGGCGATGCGCTGTTGGGACGAGTCGTTGATCCCTTGGGAAGACCGCTGGATGGCCGGGATCTGATCGAGACGGAAAAGCGCCTTCCCATCGAACGCAATGCGAAGGCGATCATGGATCGCTCGCCGGTGACGGTCCCCTTGCAAACCGGCATCAAGGTAATCGACGCGCTCGTCCCCGTGGGCCGAGGCCAGCGCGAATTGATCCTGGGCGACCGGCAGACGGGAAAGACGGCGATTGCGGTGGACACGATTCTCAACCAGCGCGGCCAGAACGTCGTTTGCATTTACTGCGCGATCGGTCAGCGCGCGTCGGCCGTGGCCAAGGTGATTGCCGAACTTCGCGAGGGCAACGCGATGGATTATACGGTCGTGATGGTCAGCGAAGGCAACGAGGCTCCGGGCGTGGCCTATATCGCGCCCTATGCCGCGACGAGCATCGCAGAATATTTCATGGAAGCGGGACGCGATGTCCTGATCGTTTACGACGACCTGACTCAGCATGCGCGCGCCTATCGCGAGATATCGCTTCTGCTGCGGCGACCGCCGGGCCGCGAGGCCTTTCCCGGTGATATTTTCTATATTCATTCGCGGTTGCTGGAACGCGCCACGCATTTGATCCCGGAACTCGGCGGCGGATCGCTGACGGCTCTTCCGATCATCGAAACCGAGGCGCAGGACATTGCGGCCTACATTCCGACGAATCTCATTTCCATTACGGATGGCCAACTCTATCTCTCGCCCACGCTTTTCGAGTTGGGGACGATGCCGGCGGTCGATGTCGCGAAGTCGGTCTCGCGTGTCGGTGGAAAAGCGCAGTTGGCGGCTTATCACGCCGTTGCCGGAAACCTGAAGCTGACGTACTCCCAGTTTGAGGAACTGGAAACCTTTTCACGATTTGGTTCCCGACTCGATGAGGGCACGCGCAAGATCATCACCCACGGCGAGCGGATTCGAGCCTGCCTGAAGCAAACGGAATTTGCGCCGGTCCCGGTGATCGACCAGATCGGCGTTCTGCTGGCGCTGATCGAAGGCCTTTTTGATCGCGTTCAAATTGGCCGGATGAGGGAGGCCGAAAAAGCCCTCTGCGAATCCTTGACCGGGATTCCCCCCGACGTGCGCGAGCATTTTCTTTCGAACCATCCCCTCAGTGACGCCGATCGGGAAACGGTCCTGAAAATCGCCCGGCAGGCCCTGGCGCCCTTCCAGAAGGAGCCATGAGCGACACGCTTGCCAGCCTGCGGCGCAAGATCGATGGAGCGGCGAAACTGGAATCGGTCGTTCGCACCATGAAGGCGCTGGCAGCCTCCAGCATCGGCCAGTACGAGACCGCGGTCCGAGCGCTGGCCGACTATGAACATTCGGTGGACCTGGGCTTGAGCGTCTGTTTTCGCCAGGCGGGCTCGGCGGGTGCAGAGACGAGCGAAGGAAAACGCGCGAAAATTATTGGAGCGATTGTCTTTGGTTCCGATCAGGGGCTGGTCGGGCAATTCAACGAAACGATGGCTGAGTTCACGGTAAAATCTCTGGCCGCGTTGCCGGGTGAAAAGAAAATCTGGGCGGTGGGCGAACGCATCCAGGCACGGCTGGAAGACGAGGGCCTTCCCTGTGCGGGAGGATTCGCCGTGCCGGGGTCCGTTGCCGCCATTACTTCGTTGATAAGTCAGCTCCAGGTTGCGAGCGAAATGCCAGGCTTAAGCGCGGAACTATACGTTTTTCACGCCAAGCCCACGGGCGGTCCTCTTTACGAGCCGGTCAGCCAGCGCCTCTTGCCTCTGGATGCCCAGTGGCGGAAAGATGTCGTCAAAACTCGGTGGCCCAGAAAAAATCTACCCGAGATTCTTGGCCAGGGTGAAATCGTCATGCGCGCCTTCATTCGTGAATATCTTTTCATTTCCCTCTACAAGGCGTGCGCCGAATCCCTTGCCAGCGAAAACGCCAACCGCCTTGCCGCCATGCAGCGCGCGGAAAAGAACATTGATTCAGTGCTGACCACCCTGAACCGGACCTTTTATCGTCTGCGCCAGAGCTCGATTGACGAGGAACTCTCCGATGTGCTCGCCGGCTTCAATGCGCTCTCCCGGAAAGCCACATGACCCATCCCGCCAAAATCCTCACCCTGAACAGCGGGTCCTCGAGTCTTAAGTTCGCGATTTATCAGCCACAGCCTGACGAGAATCTCGTTCTTTCCGGCAAGCTCGAGCGCATAGGTTTATCGGGAGGTCGGCTCGAGATCACGGGCGAGGGGATGAAGCCCCTGAAGGCGGACATCGATCTTCCCGATCATGTCACCGCCATTCGCGTGGTGTTCGAACATTTGAAGGACCTGGGACTTGCCGGCGATCTTTCGGCGATCGGGCATCGGGTCGTCATGGGAGGTCCACGTCACACCACTCCGCAGCGCGTGACGCCGGAACTGCTGGTGGAGCTCAGGGACCTGTGCCGAATCGATCCGCCCCATTTACCTGCAGCCATCAAAACGATCGAAGCCGCGCAGGAATTTCTTCCGGATATTCTGCAAGTGGCCTGCTTCGACACGTCGTTCCATCGCACGATGCCCGAAGTCGCGCAGGTGGTCGCTCTTCCCCGGGCCTTGACGGAGCGGTTCGGCATCATCCGCTACGGATTTCACGGCTTGTCCTACGAATATATCCTGGCGGAACTCAGACGAATAGATCCGGGCGCGGCCGAAGGAAAGGTGATCATCGCCCATCTCGGCAACGGCGCCAGTATGGCGGCCTTGCGCAACGGAAAAAGCGTCGAGACCACCATGGGTTTCACTCCGGCTGGCGGCCTGGTGATGAGTTCCCGGCCGGGCGACCTTGATCCGGGCGTCCTCGTTCATTTAATGACGGAGAAACGGATGTCCGGTAGTGAGTTAAACGATCTTATTTATAAAGACGGTGGATTGCGCGGCATCTCGGGCCTGAGTTCGGACATGCAAGACCTGATCCGTGAGAAAGATCGAAATCCGCACGCGCGCGAGGCGGTCACTCTCTTTTGTTATCAGGCTCGCAAGTTTTTAGGCGCGCTCGCCGCGGTACTCGACGGAGTGGAAACGATCGTCTTCACGGGCGGCATTGGAGAAAACTCGGGTTTTGTCCGTACGGGCATTTGCGAAAACTTCTCTTATCTCGGGCTGAAAGTGGATGAAGCCCGGAACGCGTCACACGCCGCGATTATTTCCACCCCGGACAGTCGCGTCACGGTGCGTGTCATCAAGACAAATGAGGAGCTGATGATCACACGCCACACCGCGAAATTCCTGAATGCGTAGCTTATGAAATCGCTTTCCCCTCCCGGCGAAGATATGCCGCGTGCCCAATCGGATGGTTACGCCGCTTTGGCTGATCTGGCCCTGGATCTGCACTGGTCGTGGAATCACAAAACCGACGGCATATGGAATCAACTGGATCCCGTTCTCTGGGATTTGACCAAAAATCCGTGGGTGATTTTAAAGACCGTCTCGCCCGACGTCCTGGGGCGCTTCCTGTCCGATCCGGCGTTTCTCGGGCAGGTGGAGAGGCTGACGCAAGAAAAAGCACGGGCGACCGAATCGGATGCCTGGTTTCAGAAGAGGCACCCGCAAGCCCTACTGACTTCCGTCGCCTACTTCAGCATGGAGTTCATGTTGAGCGAGGCGTTGCCGATTTATTCGGGCGGACTCGGAAATGTGGCGGGCGATCAGCTCAAGGCGGCAAGTGATTTGGGCGTTCCGGTCGTGGGAGTCGGACTTCTTTATCAGCAAGGATATTTCCGCCAGGCCATTGATGCGGACGGATCGCAACAGGCGCTTTATCCCTACAATGATCCCGGCCAACTCCCCATCACGCCCCTCCGCGCACCGAACGGGGAGTGGTTGCGGCTCGAGATCACCATGCCGGGATATTCGCTCTGGATTCGGGCCTGGCAGGTGCAGGTCGGCAGGGTGAGGCTTTATCTTTTGGACACGAATGATGCGGCAAATCTTCCGGTTTATCGTGGCATCACCAGCGAACTTTACGGAGGCAATTCCGAATTGCGCCTCAAGCAGGAAATGGTTCTTGGGATCGGTGGGTGGAGATTGCTTCAGGCGCTCGGTATCGAACCGCAGGTCTGTCATCTCAATGAGGGACACGCGGCTTTCGCCGTACTCGAGCGGTCGCGCTCCTTTGCCCAAAAGAGCGGACAATCCTTCGACGCTGCGTTAACGGCGACGAGAGTCGGCAATCTCTTCACCACCCACACGGCGGTTGAAGCCGGCTTCGATCGCTTTCCGCCCAGTCTCGTCGAGCATCATCTCGGGCGATATGCGCAGGATAGACTTGGTATCTCAATTCACGATTTGATGGCGCTGGGACGCCGCAACCCGGACGATAACGGCGAGCCTTTCAACATGGCCTTCCTGGCCCTGCGCGGCAGTGGGGCGGTCAACGGCGTAAGCCGTCTTCACGGCGAAGTGAGTCGACGCCTGTTCGCTCCGCTTTTCCCCCGCTGGCCGGAGGACGAGGTTCCGGTCGGCTTCGTCACCAACGGCGTTCACGTTCCGACCTGGGACTCGGCCGTGGCGGACGAGTTATGGACCGCGGCCTGCGGCAAGGATCGTTGGCGCGGAATAACCGGCGGCATGGGGGACAAAATTCGGGCGATCCCGGATGAGGCCCTCTGGAAATTTCGCTGCGCCAATCGCCAACAGCTGATCGAATATATTCGGTCATCTCTGCCGCGGCAGCTGGCCGCGTCGGGCGCTTCCTCCGAGGTCGTCGAAGGCGCCAAGCGCCTGTTTGATCCCAACGTCTTGACCCTGGGCTTCGCCCGAAGATTCGCCTCCTACAAAAGGCCGAATCTGCTGCTGCATGATCGTGAGCGGCTTCTTCGACTTCTGCAGAACAAGGAGCGGCTTGTTCAACTCGTCATGGCCGGCAAGGCGCATCCGGCGGACCAACCGGGACAGCAACTGATCCGTGAATGGATTCAATTCATTGGCCGGCCCGATGTCCGTCCTCATGTGATCTTTCTCGGCGATTACGACATGCTGCTCGCCCAACGTTTAGTCCAGGGCGTGGATGTCTGGATCAACACGCCGGAAAGGCCTTGGGAAGCGTCGGGCACGAGCGGCATGAAAGTGCTGGTCAATGGCGGGATCAATCTCTCGGAATTGGACGGCTGGTGGGCCGAAGCGTATCGCGCCGACCTCGGTTGGGCATTAGGCGACGGGCATGAGCATCACGGTGATGCCGGCTGGAACGATTCAGAAGCGAATACGCTCTACGAGTTGCTGGAACGGGAAGTCGCACCTGAATTTTATCAGCGAAACGAAAACGACATCCCAACGGCTTGGGTGGCTCGGATGCGCCAGAGCATGGCCGAATTGACGCCTCATTTTTCGGCGAGCCGCACCGTGCAGGAATATACCGGGCAATATTACCTACCGGCCGCATCGAACTATCTTCGTCGAGCGGCTAAAGACGGGGCCTTGGGGGGCGAGCTGGCCAAACGAAAGCAGGTCCTTGATCGAGCGTGGGACTCGTTGCGCTTCGGTCCAATCATGATCGAGACCCAAGGCGGCCAGCATCATTTTTCGGTTCAGGTCGGGTTGCATAACATCGATCCCGGCGCGGTGCGGGTCGAGTTGTACGCCAATCGAAATGGAGATGCGTCTGCCGTTGGCCAGGAGATGAAGCGAGGAGTCCCACTCCAGGAAGATCCCTCGAGTTCCACGTACCTTGCTTCCGTATCGGCCGAGCGACCCGCCACCGACTACACGCCGCGGATCATTTCCGCGAAAAACGATCTGGCGGTGCCCCTCGAGGAAAGCCGGATTCTTTGGTCGCGCTGATGCGGATCAGGGAAGCGCGGCGCGGTAAGCTGTCGGGGACTTGCCGACCACTCGCTTGAAGATGCGGTTGAAATGCGTCAGGGAGACAAACCCGCAGTCGTAGGCCACCTCGTTGATGCGAAGGTTCCGATTGAGGAGCAGCTTCTTGGTGCTCTCGATGCGGATTCGGGACAGGTAATCAACGAAGGTGAGGCCGGTACCCTTCTTGAACATTTTGCAGAAATAAAAGGTGCTGATGTTCAGCGCCTTTGCGATTTGCTTCAGGGAAAGGGACTCGGTTTGGTGCGCCTCGATGAAAATTTTAGCCTCCCGGATCAAGGGGGATTCCTCGTGCTTCTCCTGCACAAGAATCTCATTCGCGATGATCGAGAGATGTTTGGCAAAATCCTCGAGAAGGTGAAGCGTTCCCTGATATTGGGTCTGCGTCAGTTCCTTGCTGTGAAAGTAGGCGTCCTTGAGGTTTTTGAGATTCACCTGGGTGCCCCAAGTCTTCAGCTGCGACGTGATCTTGGAGAAGCCTGCTTTCGTTGGATGATGAAGGGCGATCTGGCCGGTCTGAAGAAATCCGATGACCTTATCTCCCACGCTGACGGGGATGGCCGTGTCGGAAAGGCCGGCAAAGCAGGTAACGGAAATCGACCGGTCCGTTTCCCCGTTCGTCAGCTTCTCCTGAACTTGCAGGCAACCGGCGCAACTGCGATTGGATTTCGCCATCAGCGAACAAAAGGGATTCTCGTGTTTCTTGCCCCGAAGCGCGTGCTTCCAAACTTCTCGCGGCCGCAGCGCCAAGGGCAGCTGCGTGGCGTCGTTGAACGCCTTCTCGTAATCCCGAAAGATTTGGGACTCGGCGAGCTGGCGGAGAATTTCGTTATTTTGAAGCATCGGATCCGATCGCGGGTGCGGGCTCGGGCGCCGTCCACGCCAAGATTTGCCTACCATTCAACAAGGACCGCGTAGCACGAACCACCTACTACCGTAGCTTGGTTTTACAGGGACACCCATGAAAACCACCTCAACGCCGGTAATTGTAACAGTCGACCCGAAATTGCCTGACTTCTGCAATCGACCGCGCCGCATCAACTTAGAGCAGTTGGTCGCCATCAAGGGGTACGGCAAGCTCATCATTCGTCCGATTCGACAGGAGGATGAGGATGAAATGGTACGTTTTCACCAGCGCACGCCGGAGGAAAGCATCTACATGCGGTACTTCGAATATCTCGGATTGGACCGCCGGACCTCGCACGAGCGCCTGGCCCGGATATGCAAAAATTCGTCTGAATCCTATGCCCTCGTGGTAGAGCGTCCCGCGTTTCGCGCGCGGATCGCCGCAATCCTTGCGGTGGGCCGCCTGACGAAAACCGCGAAACCGCTGGTGGCCACTTTCGATACCCTGATCGCCGAGGAAAAGGAGACCTCAAAATTAGCGAAGGTGCTCATCACGCGACTCATTAAACTGGCGCGAGCATTTGGTTTCGAAGTTTTGACCAGTGAACTTCTGCTGGCCGATTATGACACGTTGACTCTTTGCAGGTCGCTTGGCTTCACCCTCAAGTCGCTTCCCGAAGGCGGAATGGTTCGAGTCACGCTAGGTTTAACCAAGGAAATCGCGCCGAAGGCTCGGTAACGATTCGCAGGCTAATCCGCGCCACGCCCAGGAATTTCAAAATGACAACCGAAACACTCACACCTGAACTTCTCCATCACATCGATGCTTACTGGCGCGCGGCCAACTATCTTTCGGTCGGCCAGATTTATCTCTACGACAATCCTCTCCTGAAGCGGCCCCTGGCCCTCACGGATGTGAAACGCATGCTGTTAGGTCATTGGGGCACGACACCGGGACAAAATTTCATTTATGCGCACCTGAATCGCGTCATCAAAAAGTACGACCTCGACATGATTTATGTGTCAGGTCCGGGACATGGCGGCCCGGCCGTGGTGGGCAATACGTATCTGGAAGGCACCTATAGTGAGATTTATCCGGACATCAGTCAGGACGAGGCCGGCCTCCGAAAGCTCTTTCTTCAGTTCTCCTTTCCGGGTGGGATTCCGAGCCATGCCTCGCCTGAGTGCCCCGGATCGATTCACGAGGGCGGCGAATTGGGATACTCGCTTAGCCATTCATTCGGTGCGGTCTTCGACAATCCCGAGCTGATCGTCGCCTGTGTCGTTGGCGATGGGGAAGCCGAAACCGGCCCGCTTGCCACGGCGTGGCACTCCAATAAATTTTTGGATCCCGCCACGGATGGCGCGGTGCTCCCTATTCTGCATCTCAACGGTTACAAAATTTCCAACCCCACCATTCTCGCCCGCATCACGCGCGAGGAACTGGAACAGCTTCTTCGCGGCTATGGCTGGACTCCCTACTTCGTTGAGGGTCACGAGCCTGAGTTGATGCACGAGGCGATGGCCGCGACGCTTGACATGGCGGTCGAGCAAATCAAAAAAATTCAGCAGGATGCCCGCGTCCGCGGCAACATCTCGCGTCCGCGCTGGCCAATGATCGTTCTCCGGTCACCCAAGGGTTGGACCGGCCCCAAGATGGTCGATGGCTTACAAGTGGAAGGCACCTTTCGCGCACACCAAGTGCCGCTCTCTGATCCGGCCACCCATCCCGAGCACCTGAAGATGCTGGAAGACTGGCTGAAGAGCTATCGACCCGAGGAGCTCTTTGATGACCAAGGCCGGCTGAAGCCGGCGCTGGCGGAACTTGCGCCCAAGGGGGAGCGACGCATGGGCTCAAATCCCCACGCCAATGGCGGGATGCTGTTACGCGATCTGCGCATGCCTGATTTTCGGGCTTATGCGGCAAGCGTTCCATCTCCCGGAGCACCTGGCATTGGCGACACCCACGTGCTCGGGCCTTTCCTGCGTGACGTCGCGAAGCTGAACCTTGAGCAGAAAAATTTCCGGGTCTTTGGACCCGACGAGACGCTCTCTAACGGCTTGGAAGCTCTCTTTGAAGTGACGCCGCGCCAATGGGACGCGGCGACGCAATCGAACGACGAATTTCTGGCGCCGACCGGTCGTGTGATGGAAATGCTGAGCGAACATCAATGCGAGGGTTGGCTTGAGGGCTATCTGCTCACCGGACGCCACGGACTCTTTAATTGCTACGAGGCCTTCATTCACATCGTGGACTCGATGTTCAATCAGCACGCCAAATGGCTCAAGATTACGTCGCACCTGCCGTGGCGACGGAAGATCGCCTCGTTGAACTATCTGCTGGCCTCACACGTCTGGCGCCAGGATCACAATGGGTTCACGCACCAGGATCCCGGGTTCATTGACCATGTCGTGAACAAGAAGGCGGAGGTGGTGAGGGTCTATCTTCCGCCCGACGCGAACTGCCTGCTGTCGGTCATGGATCACTGCCTGCGCAGCCGCCAGTACGTCAACGTCGTCATTGCTGGCAAACATCCATCACCGCAGTGGCTGACGATGGATGCCGCGGTCAAGCATTGCACGGAGGGGATCGGCATCTGGCAATGGGCCAGTAACGATCAACGGGGAGAGCCTGACATCGTGATGGCGTGCTGCGGCGACGTGCCCACGCTGGAAACGCTCGCTGCGGTTTCGATCATGCGGAAGCATCTGCCCGACCTGAAAATCCGCGTCGTCAACGTTGTGGATCTCATGCGTCTGCAGCCTCAACTCGAGCATCCGCACGGGCTGAGTGACGACGATTTCGACGAGCTCTTCACGAAGAACAAGCCGGTCATCTTCGCCTTCCACGCCTATCCGTGGTTGATCCATCGGCTGACGTATCGCCGCACCAATCACTCCAACATCCATGTGCGCGGTTACAAGGAAGAGGGCACGATCACAACTCCCTTCGACATGACGGTGCTGAACGACCTGGACCGGTTTCATCTCGTGATGGACGCCATCCACCGCCTTGGGAATACCGGCAGCCAGGGGGCCTACCTCAAGCAGCAGCTCCAGGATAAATTGATCGAGCACAAGCAATACATCGACAAACACGGTGAGGACATGCCGGAGATACGGAATTGGAAGTGGGAGGCCGCCACGTGATCCCACCGCAGAAAACAAGCAGGCGATTCGCTCGTTCGCCACGGCAAAACCAAGTGGTCGCATTCCGATCAACACACCCGTCACACAGAAAATTATGATAAACTCAACCACTCCGCTCACCGGCTCGCACCTGCGCACCTACGACAGAATCTTTCAACATCCCATCTCGCATAATCTCGAGTGGCGCGACGTCCACGCCCTATTTGGCAGGCTCGGCAGTGTGGCTGAGGAACCCAATGGCAATTTTAAGCTCACGCGCAATGGACAGAACCTGATTTTGCATCCCACCCGCGCAAAGGATGTCGAGGTGGATGAGATCATGACTCTCCGCCATTTTCTCAAGGGATCGGAAACGCCAGTCCCGGAAGCCAGTGAAAAGGAGATCCATTGGCTGCTGGTGATTGACCACCATGAGTCCCGGCTCTTCCGTTGCGAGATGGACGGCGCCATTCCACAGCGAATCCTGCCGCCGGGGCCGGAGGAATACTTCCGGCATGGCAGGGACTCGAAGGAGACTTCGAGAGGCCAGGAGAAGCCTGATCCCAACACCTACTTTGAGCTGGTGGCAAAGGCTCTCGCATCTCCCGGCCCCATCCTCGTCTTTGGCACCGGTACCGGAACCAGCAGCGAGATGGAGCAGTTCCTGAACTGGTCGCGGCAACATCACCCGGAACTGGCCACGCGGATCATCGGTTCGCATGTCATCGACGAACATCATCTCACCGAAGGCCAGCTTCTCGCCAAGGCACGGGAAGTTTACACCGCATCTTCAGTCTCTTAACCTAGAACTTATGAAAACAAATCCCCTCAACAAAGGTATTCTGACCGAGAACTTCGTCGGAATCGGCACCGTGACCCGTGAAATGGTTGAAAAGCGCGCCGTCGAACTCGCGCTGATTAATGGCCGCTCCGCCGCCGACGTTTCTCAATCCGATTGGGAACAAGCCAGGCGCGAATTGACCGGTGAACCGGAGATGGACCCGCAGGAGGCGGCCCTTGAATCGGTTCCAGAATCCGAACGCTGGGATCCCGTGCCCGGCACGCCAGGACACCAAGCCCCGGAATCTTCGAGTGAAGATGATGACGACGAGGGACGAAGCTTGGGCGAACGATTGGTCGACGAAGGAGTCAGCGAAGCGGAGCACGATCAAATGCTTCAAGCGGCCAAGAAAGCCCAAAAGGAAGATTAGGAAAGAGTGCCCCAGGCACATTCAATCCATGTATCCCCCAAAGCTGTTCTGAGGTGAGAAATCCTAGATGAGCGCCCTTTCTTAAATTATGGCTATTTTGGGCTAACAAAGTTCCCGGCAGGCCAAAGCGAATGGTGCTTTACGTCGCAGTCTTTCTGACTCTGTAGTTCAGTCTGCCGCGGGATCAGCTAATGACGTCAATTGAGCAGGGCTTCGTCCTTCTTGTAGACGAGTTCCAAAGACCAATGTTCGCCAGCGGCATCGTTGGAGACAGGCTGCAAAAGAAAGTTGCCGCAAGTGTATCCCGGACCTGGGACCTTCACGTCGGGTGCCCCTTCCAGAATCCAGCCGCCGTTTGGTGCGTGATAAACATGACGGACGAATCGTCCCTGCGCGTCTGCGGCGTAGACCCAAGTGCCGGTTTCCAAAACGCTGCCGTTGCCCAGGAAGCGCATCATGTCTTCCACATAAAGGAGATTTACCTTTTCATATTCCATCTCCACGGCGATAGCAAGATGGTCTGTACGATAGGGAGGCCAGATGACCGAGAGCATGTTTCCCGGCATTCTTCTCCAACGCTGATCGAGAATCACGCAAAAGGCCTCGTGACCTTCACCGGCTTTGTCTGTTACGAATCGCCCCCCCGGAGTCAGGTTCTTGCCAATCTTTATCAGAACAGGCCACATAGCGAACAGGGAAGTTGGGTATCGGCTTGTCGGCACTATCAACGAGCCTGAAGGTCAAATCCAGCGTAACCGGGCGCGCATGAGATGAGAGAGAAAAATAGTATATAAGGAGACGCCATCCAGCCTAGGTACCACGGCTGATTACAAAGCATAAAAGAGCCGTCATAGGGTTTCGTTTGGTACTCGTCATTAAAATCCTGCCTATTCAAGCGTACCCTCTTCGATTGTTCGGTTGCCATGCGGAAAGCGAGCCGATAAAAGGTCCGGAGATATTGATCAGTCCATACGCATTTGGACTTTCAAAATCCGATCTTTACACCTGCCTGCACGGATTGGCCGAAGTAGTTATCCTGCCCAGCCTGCACAATGTAATCAGTGAAGAGGGTGACGGTTCGGTTCAGATCGGCATCGAATCCCGCATCGACCAGCGCCGAATCCCGGCTGAGATTGGTCGTACGGACGGTGAATGAACCGAGGCCGGCCCCGTTGAATTGGCTAGTGATGCCGCGGCCCTGATCCATGAATTCGTGCTGCCAGCTGGCGTCGAGATGAGGGGTGAAGGTGACGGCGTCGGTCGAGAACGCGTAACTGACGTGGCTGCCAAGGCGGCTGCGCAGTGAATCCTCCTCCTGGTTGTTGACGCTGAGATCCGCCACCGATCCGGTTTCGTTATAGCCGTCCACCGTGAGATGCGTGTACTGCACTCCCGCCAGCGGCCCGAAGGTCAAGGCGCCGCGATGGAAATCATATCCGCCGTCAACATTCGCAGTTCCCTGATTGCCCTCTGGTGCGCTGTTCGCCGTCTGTCCCAGAAAACCGATCACCCGGCTTTGCGTGTAGGCGTTGTGGACATAGTCGCCATTAAAGTTGGCGTACCACCCCTTATCGGCGTAGCTCGCATAGAGTCCCGGCGAATAACTGTCCACCGTCGCCGAGCTGCCATTATTGTCCAGCGTTGCATCCGTATGGCCATAGCCTGCGGTAAGGCCCACGAGGAAATTGGGCGTAAGCCGGTAATCGGCGCCCAGCACGATCGATTCGGTGTTGTCATCGAAGTGGGATACGTCCGCATTTGAAAGACCTTGGGCCAGAATCACGTTGCCTCGCACGAAGAAGTTCCACGGATTGTTATAGGCCGGCGCCACATCCGATTTCGTGTCCTTCGAGTCTTTTTCATCGCGGACATCAACGCCGCCGAGAAGCGGATCCGCGACATCGCTGATCGTCCCGTTGTACGGCGCCGGATTCCATGCCAGCAACCTGCTGTGAACCATGGCCAGATTAGGATCGTAGGAAGGATCATTCACGGTCAGGCCACTAGCATCGATGGAGCCGTTGCCACCGGCGAACGTTCCATTCGGCCCGCTGCACTGGTTTTCAAGGTAACCATCCATCGCCTGGGTCTCGAAGCTGGCATTGTTGAATGCCGTATCACCGGTGAACTGTCCAAACGCCTGCGGCGAAAGTTGGTCCAATGCCGCGGCGAAGGCGGCCGGATTGTTGGCATAGAGGGTCGTCAGTGCGTTGTTGATTGCGGTGAATGCCGGCGTCGCATTCCCAGCCACCAAGCCGTTGTTGATTGAAGTACCGACCGCCTGTTGATTCGGTGTTAGGGAGCTCAACGAGTAAAGCCCGTAGGTGCTTGACGTTGTCACGTCCAGGATCAAGTCGTCGAGATTCGATGTGGTATCGTATGTGGCCGTGATCCCGTTGCCGACATTTTCCGTATCGAGCGCGACTGCTCCGTAGGTGATCGCGTTGGTCGAATTGATCAGGTTGAACTGCAGCGTCTGAGCCTTCCCTGCTTGCGCCGTAAAGCCGGCAAGATTGCTCTCCACCGTTCCATTCAGCGTGGCGTTTCCAGCCCCGGACAGATTCATTTGGTCATTCGTGGTTGGGTTCAGGATAGCGAAGACCAACGTGCCGGCCGTTTGCGTATAACTCTTTCCGGCGGCTAAATTCAGCTGATGATTGCCATTCCCGAATTGCAGCATGCAGCCCAGCATGTTCACCATGCCCAGACCCAGGGCCTGGGAGTTACCCACCACCATCGTCCCGTTACTGACAGCAAAGTTGCCCGTAAAGGTGTTGGTACCGGTCAGCGTTTCGCTGCCCGTGCCCTGCTTTGTCAGGCCGAGGGCGCGAGTGATCGTTCCGGAAAAAGTTCCGTCCGCGTTATTCCCTCCGAAGGTCAACGTTGGCGTGCCCGACGACGTTGTCACGATTCCGCCCGTGGCTCCCGTTATGTCATTCAAGCCGCCGATCGTCGCGCTGAACCCTCCAATATCCAGCGTGTCGTTGCCCACCTGACCATGGATCGAGGTCTGAACAGCTGAGGGGACATCGCCGAGTGCCACATCTTTGCTTTCGATCGTGCCGTCCCACTCAACAGCGCGACATAAAGCGAGATGGATTTCTTGGGCAACGAGTGCACACACTTGCACACACATTTTTTGCGCAGTAGTGCGTTAGTCTGCGCAGGCGCGTGAAAAGGTGTATCCGCCGAACACGCAGAATCGCGCGCAGTTACGCAAAAACGCGCAGAATTACGCATGAGCGGAGTGGGTTCAATTCCCGCCGCCTCCACCTTATAATCTACGACTTATAGTTGAATAGGATATCCGTTTGCAGTCGAGCTAACATATCCTTGGATGTGTTCCCGGCGACTCCTGCCGGAACAACCACGATTGGCCGACCCTGCTGCTCAAGACCACTTTCTACCAAATGGATCGTGAAACACCTATGATCCGCTGAAATCGCAGGCTCTTAAGCAGCGCGATGCCTTAATAACAGGCCGGACTAAGCGCCCGAGGCTAGGGAAGTCTCCCTGATATCAGAACCGAAACCTCATGTATGCGGAGATGATATGTCAGTTACGGCATGGGTGACACCCGCAGGAGGATCACTCCATGCGGGGGAACAACGTCCGCATATTTCGTATCAAAACGTCCCAAATCGCGGTGACTCCATAAATCATGAACAGAGGCAGAGCCGTTCATGGCCAGGTCGCTCCACGCAATCGCCATTGGCGTTGGATTCTGATCCAAATTGAAAAGAGCCACTATATAACTGCCATCGCTATTTTTTGCGCGCCAGACCTGCTGCTGCGTGCTTTGAGAAAGGGGGGTGGCTACCTGACCCGCGGCCTGCACGGCCAGCACCTCCGGATTCGTGAGTAGAGCCAGATCGTCGCCATCCAGTTGGATGAGATCCGCGCCCAGGAGAAGTGGTGAGCAGCTGATACACCAGAGCGACATGGCGGACTTCCGTTCATCCGGCGTCAATCCGTCACTGGCTCCGTTGCCAATATCGATAGAATCCAGATCATTCCAACCTCCCGGTCCGGCGAACGGCGCCCATTTAGGCGCATCCTGAAAGCGACTCAGGATATTTTGCCACTTGGTCAGAGTATTGGTGTCATGGCTTTCAACGTCTCCGTCGATTCTCCACCCGTTACTATATTGCTTCCAAAAAGCGGCATTTTCAAAGTTTAAAGAAGCGGAAAGCTCCAGATAAATCGGGCGTCCCGTCTTTTTCAAGGCGGCCGCCCATTGTTGAATGTCTTCGCGGTTATCGGCCTTCCCACTTGGCCCCGTAGGGGCCGGCCCGACGAAATCCATTTTGATGTAGTCCACGTCCCATGAAGCCAATCGATCTGCGCAGCTTTGTATATATTCAGCCGAACCTGGCTTGGAGTAATCGATGTGCCAGGCGCTGCCCTGGGTGTTGCCGGGCACATTTTCGTCCGCTATTTGTTGAACTGTCTCGGAAGTGCTCAAGATTGGCACGTTGCTTTTCCAGACATCCTTATTCAGTCCCGGTGTCAAATAGATGCCGAATTTTAATCCTTTTGCGTGGATATAATCGGCCAGAGCCTTCATCCCGCTGGGGAATTTCTGTTTGCTGGCCAAAGGCCGCCCGTTCTCGTCATACCCTCCCTGCCACCCGTCATCGACGTTGATGTAAACGTACCCCGAATTTTTAAGTTGAGCTGCCTCGATATCGGCTTCAGCCTTGATAGTTTCCTCAGAGATCTTGCGGGTGAGGGAACTCCAACTGCTCCACCCCCGCAGAGGCGCCGAAGCCAATCCGTTGTCGGCAGCCCCAACTGCCTGAGGCAGAATCAAACCGAAAACCAAGGCCAGAAATAGAGATGAAAGGCGGAAAGCACTCATGGGCATCTGATCATACAGGATTTTGTACTGTTGGCTTTGGGAAAAGCGTCCTGAGCGTAACGGAGCGGGATTCGCTGAACCGCGGGGGCAGCTCCCCCGCGGCGCCAGGACCAGATGTGAAACCGGGTATCCGGGAGAGCCAGCCGTTTGTCAACTGCGAATCTGGCGGCGGAGGCGCCGGACAAAGACCAGCAAACCAAGTCCGCTCAGCAGAAGCGCCCAAGTGCCGGGCTCGGGAACGGCCACGTTGCCCACGTCGAGAAAACCAGTACCCGTCAAGTCGCCGTCAACCCCACTAGAGCTCGCACCATAGATGCCGGGCGCAAGGTTTACCCCATCTATCGTCAACCCGGCGATGAAG
>Ga0182024_10006300_pt1 | contig 26131 bp, 23 predicted proteins | sample P32metaG_FD_120480 | JGI IMG/M metagenome (GOLD analysis project Ga0182024, IMG submission 120480) | Permafrost microbial communities from Stordalen Mire, Sweden - P3-2 metaG (Illumina Assembly) | ecosystem: Environmental > Terrestrial > Soil > Wetlands > Permafrost | place: Sweden: Stordalen... | reverse complement strand
CTCGTCGACGAAGACGCTGACGCCGACCTTGCCGATGTGCACCGCCGAGGTGAGGGGGACGCGCAGTTCCACCGATCCCGCGACGAGCGCGTCACCGACGAACGACCCAGCCCGGAAGCCGCGCAGATTCGACCAGCCGCCGAGCATCGACTCGAAGTACGGCGGCAGCGCGCGGTCGGCATCTTCGACGAGGCCACGGACCGCGAGCGTGGTTTGCCCGATGAGGCCGATGTAGCCACGGGCGTCGACGCGCGCGCGGTTCATCGCGCCGCCCGACACGAAATCCAGGTGCTCGATCGACCCGGTGGCGAACACGGCGTTGCGCGGCAGGACGGGATCGACGCGCGTGTCGAACGTCAGGTCCGCGCCCTCGGATAGAACGTCGTCTGCCGTGCTTCCAAACGAGACGTGCTGCCAGGTGGCCGTGGTCCCCGCGCGCCAGTGCCCCATCGCGCGCTCGCCTCGCGCCCAGACCCGACGCCGGGTGTCATCCACCAAGAACGCGGGATTCGTCTGCCGCTCGATCCCGCCGCCCACTTCGACGCGTGTGAACGGCCCTCGCGCGAGAGGCCGATCGAACGTGAGGCCGGCCTGCTTCGTCCCGCCCCAGGTCAAGGGCACCGAGAGGCGGCCAGCCGGAGCCGTCACGCCGGGCTTCGCAATCGTGACGCCATACGTCAGGCCGTAGCCGTCTTCCCAAGAGAGCACCGGCAGGTACAAGAAGTCACGAACGAAGCCCCGCTTGGCGACGACCACGGGGTCACCGGGCTTGCCGCCGAGCTGCAGCCGGACGGGCCCCTCGTCGACGACGATGACGATGAGGATGCGTGTGGGGTCGTCGATGGAGGCAAACCGCTCGAGCACGGTCACGTGCTCGAAGCGCTTCGCGGCCTCGAGCCGCTTCGTCACGTCCGCGACGGTCGTCGGCCCGAACGGATCGCCGATTTTGAGCCCCGACAGGGCGACGACGTCAGCATCGGTTGCGATCTGATTGCCGTGGACGCGGATGTCGACGATGGTGCCCGCGGCTTGGGCGACGAGGGGCGTGGTGTTTGCGGCCGCAAGCGACGCGAGCAGGGCCATCGCCGCCGGCGTCACTTCGGCCTCTCGGGGCTGAGCTTGATCCGCCCGGCGGTGGTTGCTTCCTTGTAGTCGTGGAAATCGAGGTGATACCGGATGTCGAAGCTGCCGATCGCGAGCACCGCGCCGAAGACCATGTCGACGTTCTTCGGAAGCCACACGTTCTTGAACGCCTGGCTCATCGTCATCATCGCGCGCGCGTCGGTGACGCGTACGAGCCAGGCCGCCGGCAGGAAGTCGAGATTGACGTTATCGAACGTGTACTTGACGACTTGATGCGCCTTCGGCTCGACCCACAGCGTGACGAGCGAGACCTTGTTCATCATCTGCTCGACCGCCGCGTCGAGGTCCTGGTCGCGCGTCTCGGTGCCGTTCTGCCTGGCCCGTGCCTGCCTGCCGGTTTCGTGCGAGAAGAGGTGCGTCGGGTAGTACTCGATCCGCAGGACGTCCTGTCCATCGATCGACTCGTGTCCGACGAACGCATACGTGCCTGCGTCGAACTTGAATCGGAGAAAGGAGGCGGCCTCGATGAACTCCGGCGCGCGCCGCTCGGCGAGCAGGCCCGACACGTCGGTCGGCGGGGGCGGCGCAGTCGATGGCGGCGATGGGGATGTCGGAGGCGTTGTCGGAGACGTCGGCTGCGTCTCGGGCGCGGTGTTCTGCCCGGGGCCGCGGCCTCGGGCCCGGTCGCGTGCCTTCGCGTGGCGGAGGTAGTCGTCTTCGGCCTTGCGCCGTTCGTCCTCCGAGATCGCGACGCCGTTGACCGACAGGGGGCTGCGAACGAAGAACCCGTCGCGGATGAACCAACTGTACTCACGCCGCTCGCCCCAGATCGGCATCTGGGAGGGCCCGTGCACGTCGACCCGCTCGCTTTCCTCGAGGATGTATTGCTGGAGCTTTTTCCAGTTCTCGTCGCGGCTGGCGAGGACCTGACGCATGAAGTCGTCGAGGTCGGCCTGCGGTGGCGGAGCCGGCGGCGCCGCGAGTACGGCGGCGCAGGCGAGTGCGAGAAGCACGCCAACACTCGCGGTCATCTTCGTGATCATAAAGGCTTGGAGGCGTGAAGGCTGGAAGGCCGGAAGGCTTGCACGGTGTCAGGCCTTCCCGCCTTCCAGCCTTCAGGCCTCATAAGCCTCACAAGCCTTATGATGACGAACGTGGCCGCCGCATTGTTCACTCTTCGCGAACGACGGCAGATCGGCCGTTTCATCGGCGTCATCCTGGTCCTGCACCTCGTGGGCTGGGGACTGGTCTGGTGGTGGGCGCGGTCGTATCCGTTCGTGATCGGCCTGGCGGGCCTGGCGTATTCATTCGGGCTGCGGCACGCGTTCGATGCGGATCACATCGCGGCGATCGACAACACGACACGCAAGCTCATGACGGGCGGCACGCGCCCGCTCGGCGTCGGCTTCTTCTTCTCGCTCGGCCACTCGACGGTCGTGTTCCTGCTGACGGCGGCGATCGCCGCGGCGGCGCACGTCGTCACGACGGAGCTGCCGTCGCTCAGCGCGGTGGGCGCGGCGGTCGGCACGACGGTGTCGGGTGTGTTTCTTTATGCGATCGGCGTCGTGAACCTACTGGTGATGATCGACATCGTCCGGGTGTTCCGGGCCATGCAGCGCGGGGAGTCCACCGCGGCCGAGCTCGAAGCGCGCCTGCTGCAGCGCGGCCTCATCAGCCGCTGGTTCAGCGGCCTTTTCCGCCTCGTCTCGACGCCGCGTCAGATGTATTGGATCGGTCTCCTCTTCGGCCTGGGCTTCGACACGGCGACCGAGGTCGGCCTGCTCACGACGGCGGGCGTCGCGGCGACGCAGTCCCTGCCGGCGACGGCCATCCTGAGCCTGCCCATCGTGTTCGCGGCTGGCATGTCGCTCCTCGACAGCGCGGACGGCGTGATGATGTGCGGCGCGTACGGGTGGGCGTTTACCAATCCGCTGCGGAAGCTGTTCTACAACCTGACGGTGACCGGCCTTTCGGTGGCCGTCGCGCTCTTTGTCGGAACCATCGAGCTCGTCTCGATTGTCACGGCGCGCTGGCTCAACGTTCATACCGGCATCTGGAGCACGATCCAGCAGATCGACCTGCAGACGATGGGCTACGCGGTGGCGGGACTGTTCGTGTTCTGCTGGGTGGCCTCAACGGCGGTGTGGCGCTTCGGACGACTCGAGGAGCGGTGGAAATACTGACGTCATTGGGCCTGTCTTACTGCCTCGAGGACCCACTCCCGGGCTATCGGCTGAAGCGCGGCGTAAGCGACCCACGCTGACCGCGCCCAGCGGTCGACACCGGCGGCCAGGCGCTCCGGGTCGTCGGCTTCCTTCAGACTGGCCACCGTAATGGCGCCACGGTCCGTCGGGATACCGGGCGGCGGTGGATACGGCGTCTGACCCCAGGGCTTCGTCTCGACGAACTTCTGCAGCGCGCGATACCCCTTTTCCCGGCCGCCATGCTCGAGCGCCCAGCAGACGCCGCCGAGGTGCATCACAAGGCCCGTGTAGCGCCCGCAGTACTCCTCCTCATGCTGGATCGAATACACGTCGTGCATCAGCCGCCAGGTCGTCATGCTGCCGGTCCAGGCGAGCGCGCGGACGCGGAGCGCGATGTCGTTCATCAGCTCCTGGCAGGCGGCCCGGCCCGCGGCCAGCCCGCACGGACACGGCGTCGGTGACGCGGGGAGGCCGGAAGGCTGGGAGGCTGGAAGGCTGGGATGAGTCATGGGTCTTCAGGTCTTCAGGTCTTCACGCCACCCAGCCCCACGGCCGTCGTCAGGAACTCGACGAGCGGCACCACCTCGGCACAGGCCTTCATGTAGCGATCGATGAAGCGGGACGAGGTGACCTCGGACGGGGTGAAGTCGGTCAAGCCGTAGAGATCCTTCCGCTTCAAGTCTTCGATGAACTTGTGCGTCTTGTCGAAACCGGCTGGCGGCCGTTTGAGCGTGTCGCCCTGGAGCTCGACGCCGGACTTGAGCACGGCCGCCCACGCCTTCGGGTGCGAGACGATGCGCTGCCGGATGCGCGTCAGCGTCGACGTGTCGGCGTGATAGATTCCGCCGCCCCCGTAGCTCTCGTCGACGGCCAGATGGAGGTAGAACGCGGGCGCGTGCGGGCCGGTGGCCGCTTTGCGGGCCTTTCGGTGACCAAACCGGGCGCCCAACCACGTCTTGTACGGTGTCTTGTCGGCGGCGAACCTCGTGTCGCGGTAAATCCGAAACATCGACCCGCCGCTTCGTCTCGGATCGGCCACGAAGCCCGGACACACGGCGGGCAGGCGTTCCCCCACTTCCCGAATGAACGCGAGCATCGGCGTCTCGACGTCGGCGACGTACCGCGGGCGGTTCGCCTCGAACCACTCCCGGTTGTTGTGCCGCTTGAGATCGCGGAGAAACGCAAACAGGCCAGGGCCGAAGGCCATTGCCCTTACTCTATGCCAGTAGCGGGAGCCGTGGACGCGTCCGCTTGACGTCTTCGGCGCGCGCCACGTACCTTGCTTCCTCGGTTCCTCGCATGGCCTCGACGACGCCCCTTCATCGCCCCGCCTCATCAGTCGTGATTGTCCAAAAATCACGCGGCATGGTGTCGCTGCGCCTGAAGGAGCTGTGGCAGTACCGGGAGCTCATCTACTTCATGGTGTGGCGCGACATCCGCGTCCGCTACGCGCAGGCGGTGATGGGTGTGGGCTGGGCGCTGCTCGTGCCGCTCTTCCAGATGGTCGTGTTCAGCCTGTTCTTCGGCCACGTCGCCAAAGTGCCGTCCGACGGCCTCCCCTATCCGATCTTTGCGTACACTGCGCTCGTTCCCTGGTCGTTCTTCGCGAACGGCCTCGCGCAATCGTCGAACAGCATCGTTGGCAGCGCGCATCTCATCACGAAGGTGTACTTTCCGCGACTCACGATCCCCATCGCCGCCGTTCTCTCCGGCGTGCTCGACTTCGCGATCGCCTTCGTGCTGGTCATCGTGCTCATGGTCTATTACGGCACGACGCCGACAGGTCACGTCGTCTGGCTGCCGCTGTTGTGGTTGTTGGCGCTCGTGACCTCGCTCGGCGCCGGCCTCTGGCTGACGGCGCTCAACGTCGAGTACCGCGACGTGCGCCACATGCTGCCGTTCATCACGCAGCTCTGGTTTTGCGCCACGCCGGTGACCTATCCGAGCAGCCTGCTGCCCCCGACGTGGCGGGCGCTGTACGCCTTGAACCCGATGGTCGGCGTCGTCGAGGGCTTTCGCTGGGCGCTCCTCGGCACGAACACCGCGCCCGGGACGACGGTTATCGTCTCGTCCCTGGCCGCGCTCGCGATGCTGGTCACCGGCGCCTACCAATTCCGGCGCATGGAGCGCACCTTTGCCGACATTCTCTGAATCATGAGCGCCGTGGCCGTTCGGGTCGAGGATCTGGGCAAGCAGTATCGAATACAGACACGAAAACTGCTGCGTGACAAGACGCTGCGCGATCAGGTCGCGGGCGCGATCGTCGCGCCGTTCCGCTGGCTTTGGTCGGGCAATCGCGCCGAGGCGGCGGCCGCGGACGAGGCGGCCCGCATCTGGGCCCTTCGCCACGTCTCGTTCGAGATTCCGCACGGCGAGGTGCTCGGCGTCATCGGCCGGAACGGCGCGGGCAAGAGCACGTTCCTCAAGATCCTCTCACGCATCACGGAGCCGACCGAGGGGCGGGCGCTCCTCGATGGCCGCGTCGGGTCGCTCCTCGAAGTCGGCACCGGCTTTCACGGCGATCTGTCCGGCCGCGACAACATTTTTCTAAACGGCGCGCTCCTCGGCATGACGCGCCGTGAGATCCAGGCGAAGTTCGACGCGATCGTGGACTTCTCGGAGGTCGAGACGTTTCTCGACACGCCCGTCCGTCACTACTCGAGTGGGATGTACATGCGATTGGCGTTCGCGGTCGCCGCGCATCTCGATCCCGAGATCCTGCTCGTCGACGAAGTCCTGGCGGTCGGCGACGCTGCGTTCCAGAAGAAATGCCTCGGCAAGATGCACGACGTCGCCACGGAGGGCCGGACCGTGCTCTTCGTCAGCCACAACATGCACGCGATCGAGCAGATGTGCTCCTCGGCGGTGTGCTTCGTGCCGGGCGAGCCGCCGAGACTCCAGCGCAATACGCGCGCCGTCATCGGCGAGTACCTCTTCGGCGCCAACCGCCAGGGGCTCTCGGCTACGATCTGGACGAACACCGGCGGCCAATTCAGCAACCGGTGGTTCACGCCGATGGCGTTCCGGCTAACGGATCGGAGCGGGCAGCCGCTCGCGCAGCCGGCGACCAACGCCGACGACATGTGGGTCGACATCGAGGGCGAGATCGAGTCGGTCGATCCCGGCCTGATGGTCGGCTACACGCTGCACACGGAGACGGGTGTGTTCGTCTACTGCTCGTATCACACCGATGGACCGGACGCGCGGTGGCCCACGCTCGGCCGCGGCCGTGTGGTGCTGCGCGGACGCGTCCCATCGCACCTGTTGAACGAGGGCACCTATCGACTCGAGCTCAGCGCCGTCTTGTATCAGCGGCAGACGATCGTCGAGCCGGCGGCGCCAGCGGCGGGGATTTCTCTCACGATTCGTGGCGGGCTCAGCGACTCGACGCGCTGGATCCAGCCGCGCGCCGGCGTCGTGGCGCCGGTCGCCGAGTGGATTCAGGGATCGTGATCGGGGGGATCGGCGGGTGGCTCGCCACGCCCGTGGCCGCGGGCGACGAGGGCTGGCGACGCCGCGTGCCGCCGCGCGTGGCGCTCCGGCTGGTACGGCGGCATCTGATGGATCTGCCGGCCCCGACCGCGCCCCCTGGCGTCACGGCGGCGCCGCTCGAGCTGTTCCTGCGCATCGGGCCGCGCGATCTCGACGTCGCGCCGCTCGCCCTGGCCAGCCTGCGGCACCATCTCGCCAATCCGCTGTCGCGCGTGGTCGTGTCCACGCCGCGCGCGTCGGTGGCCGACGTCCGCGAGCGCCTCCCTGGCGCCGAGATCGGCGCCGACGAGGATCTGGTCGACACGGCGATCGAGGCGGCCCTCGTCGCTGCCGCCCCACCTGACCGGCTCGGCTGGGTGCGGCAGCAATTCCTGTCCCTCATTCACGTCTCGACCCGCGCGAGGGCGCCCTGCCTCATCTGGGACGCGGACACGATCATGCTTCGGCGGCAATTGCTCCTGCGCGACCGGGCGGCGCGGCTGGCGATCAGTCAGGAGCACCATCAGCCGTACTTCACGCTGGTGCGTTCGCTGCTGCCGGACCTGCCGCTGCCGATGTACACGAGCACCGTCGCCCATCATCTCGTCGTCGATCCGAACCTCCTCGGCGAACTCCTCGCAGAGATCGAGCGCGGGCCCGGAGGCGGGCCCTGGTGGCGGGCGCTCACGAGCCACCTCGATCGCACGAACCCGTCGCCGATGGCCGACTACGAGTTGTACGGCCAGTGGATCCGGACGCGACATCCGGATCGCGTCGATCTCGTCGCCTTCCGGAACACCGCGATGGCCCGCACGGCATACTCGGTCGAGACGGCGCGATGGCTCGAACGGCAGCAGCGGCTGGACACCGTGTCGCTGCACTGGTGGGTACCAGGAGCGATGGCATGATTGTCGTCGAGCTGTCGGGCGGACTCGGCAACCAGATGTTTCAGTATGCCGCCGGGCGCGCGCTTGCCGATCGACTCGGCACGGATCTCGGGCTCGACGTGCGGCCGCTCGCGGCGCCCAACAGCCGGCCGTACTGGCTCGGGCGCTTCACGATCCGCGCGACCGTCGTCGACGAGCGCGAGGTGTTCGGAGCGCACGGCGCCCGATCGCTCCGACGCCGTTTGACGACCGGCGTCCTCGAACGTCTCCAACTCCTGGTGCGCCGCCCACGCCCACGATTTGCCAGCGCGACGCGCGTCGTCCACCAGGCGCCGACCTACAGCGACGTCCTCGAACGCGCGACGGATCACTCCTGGCTGTCGGGATATTGGCAGTCCGAGGCGTATTTCTCCCCCGCGGCCGACGCGATTCGCGCCGACTTCACCTTACGGTCGCTTTCTCCGGAGTCGGCGGCGATTGCCGCACGCCTGGCGTCGACGCCCTATCCAGTCGCGGTGCACGTGCGCCGCGGCGACTACGCCCACGTGGCATCCACGCGCGCGTATCACGGCTTGTGCAGCGAGTCGTACTACCGGTCGGCGATCGCGCACGTCCGTTGCCGCGTGCCGGGCGCAGATTTCATTTGGTTTTCCGACGAGCCGGACTGGGTCGCCGATCATCTTGGTTCGGACGCGGCGCTCGTCGTGACCGGTAACCGCGATCGGCCCGAGGAAGATCTGCACCTGATGACGTGCTGTCGGCGTCACGTGATCGCCAACAGCTCGTTCAGTTGGTGGGGCGCGTGGCTAGCGCACTCGGACGAGGTCATCGCGCCCCGCGCGTGGTATCAGGCCCCTGGCGTCGACGGTCGGGACGTCGTGCCGTCACGGTGGATCCGGTTATGAACCGCTTATGAACCTCCACTTGGCGATCGGTCGCTGGCACCGATATCGCCTGAAGGGCGCGACGAATGCGCCTCACCTGTCGGGCGATCTGTTTCGATCGATGGCCGACGTGAGATTCGACGCCATCGCGTCCGGCCATGGGACCGAGTGGGCCGCGTGCGTCGCCGATGCGCGCGTGATCTTCGTCAAGACCGACGCCCTTGGCGCGTTTCTCGCGGACGTCGCGCCAGCTGCGCGCCGCTGCCGGGTGCTCATCACTGGCAACTCAGATCTCGAGATTCACCAGATCCCGGCGCCGCTGCCTCCGAATCTCGCCTGCTGGTTCGCGCAGAACACGTTCGTGACCACGGACCAGCTGCAACCGCTGCCCATCGGGCTCGAGAACGCCGCACTCGGCCGCAACGGCCGTCCATCCCTGTTCCGACGACGCCGGGCGGACGCGATTCGCGAGCGACGCCTTCGCGTCTTCGCCGCCTTTGGCGCGACGACACCGGAGCGGCACGGCTTGCTCGATCGACTCCGGCGGGCGCCAGTCGTCGTGGCGGCCGAGCGGCTGTCGCCGGCCCGGTTTCAGGCCGGGCTGCGCGCGCACCGATTCGTCCTCGCGCCGCGCGGCAACGGCGTCGACACCCACCGCTTCTGGGAGGCCCTCTACGCCGACGCCATTCCCGTCACCCGCGCGTCGGCCTGGTCGCGCGCGATCCGGGCGGCCGGCCTTCCGATGATCGAGGTTGACGACTGGGACGAGATCCTCTCGTGGACCGAGTCAGACCTTGCCCGCTGGTCGGCCGAACACCCCGACCGGCCTTCGGCGCTCCCCTGGCTCTGGGAGCCGTTCTGGCGCGATCGAATCGCCGCCCTCGCCTCGACATGATCGTGTTCGTCGCCATCGGCGATGTGCCGCCACACGTGACGGACGCCCTCGCGCAAGCGCGGCGAGCCGATCCGGACTCGCCGATTGTCCTGCTCCAGGATCGCGCGCCTCGGGCCTTGCGCCGCCGCGCGGCGGCTCTCGGTGTCGACCTGGCCGATCTTGCGGCGCTTCGACGCGACGATCGATGGGCGGCGTTCGATCGGCGCCGAGATGGCCGACGCCGCTTCCGTCAGGGTTTCTGGCGGCACACGACGGGCCGCTTCTTCGCCATCCGCGCGTTCATGGAGCGCGAGGGCTTCGACCAGGCGACGCACCTCGAACACGACGTCCTCCTCTATACCTCCGAGAAGGCCCTCGGGGCGTTACCGGCATTCCGTGAGCCGAAGCTGTCGACCGTGTTCGAGAACTCGACCCGCGCGATCCCGGGCATCGTCCGCATCGGCTCGCGCGCGGCCCTCGATGCGTTCGTGGACGGGATCCTCGCCGAACACGTGAGCGACGGTGCCCTCCGACACGCGACGGACATGGAGCGCTTCGCCATGTTTCGACGCGCGGCGCCGACGCTCGTCGGCGACCTTCCGACGCTGCCGCCATCGCACGAAGACGCTGTACTCCAGCAGACTCGCAGTCTCTTCGACCCGGACGCGGCGCCGATCCCGCTCCCCGATGACGCATGGCTGTTCGATGGCGCGCGATTCGGCCAGTATCTCGGCGGCATCGATCCGCGCAACGAGCGGCGCCCGATCGCGCGCTGGCTCCGGCACCAGCACGGCACGCTCGGCCAGCCGAACGGCTTCATCAACGAGTCCTGTATTGACGACCCTAGCCAATATCAGTACGGTGTCCTGGCACACATGGCGCTTTCGGCTCCCGCTGTGTTCGTGGGCTCGCGTCGCTATCCGCTCGCCACCTTGCACGTGCATTCCAAGAAGCTCGACCGATTCGTATCGGCGGCGCTCGAGAGGTCGGCCCCGCCGTGCTGAGCGTGGTGATGCCCGTTCGGAATGCCGCACCGTTTCTCGACGCGAGCATTGCCAGTATCCTCGGCCAGACGATGGCCGACTTCGAGTTCGTCATTCTCGACGATGCCTCGACCGACGGGTCGCGCGATCTCCTGCGCGGGTGGGCCCGGCGTGACGCGCGCATTTGCCTGATCGAGAGCGACACCCCGCTCGGGCTGGCCGGGTCGTCCGATCGGATCATGCGCGAGGCGAGGGGCGCGATCTGCGCGCGAATGGATGCCGACGACCTCTGCGACCCGGATCGCCTCGCCCGGCAGTGGGCGGCGCTCGAGGCGCACCCGGAGGCCTCAGTCATCGGCACCCTGTGGCGCGGAATCGATCCTCAGGGACGCAACGTTCGTCCCGGCGATCGGTGGCGCCTCTTGCAGCAGACGCCCTTCGCGCCGTTCCCGCACGGGTCCGTGATGTTTCGGCGCGATTGGGGCCTCTCGGTCGGCGGCTATCGCGAGACGTGCGCGGGCTGGGAGGACTTCGACTTCTGGGTGCGGATGGCGGGCCTCGGTCCGATTTACGTCGTGGCCAAACCGCTCTATGCCTATCGGTTTCATTCCACGATGTCGACGGCCGTCCGCGCCGTGGAGGCCGTCGAGCGGATGTACCGGTGCGTCGATTGTGTGAGCCGTGGCGAGGACTACGCGGCCATCCTCGACGGCCCGGGGCCGTCTGGGACCCATTTGACGGACCCGCGCGCCATTCGCTCCCTGGCCGCGCCGCGGCTGTGGGCTGGCCAGCGGCCCGGGGTTCCGGCGGTCTGGTGGCGTCACGGATCTTGGCATCCCCTGGGGGCGGCGCTGCACACGCTCGTCCTTGGCACCTGGGGTGCGGTCAGCCCGACGTCGCTGCGATGGGCCGTCCGCGGACTCATCAAGTCGCGAGACCTCGTCGCCTCAGTCTGGATTCCCGATGGCGGTCTCGTCCACTGGACGCCCCTTCCCGAACACGCTCCGCACCTCTCTCCCGCACTCACCCCCGAGCCCTCCGAAAAGTAGTCGTTCGGGCTGGCTGCCCGTCGCTCGCGCTGCCGTACAGTGGACACAGGATGCGCGTCAGCGTCTGGTTCGTCGCGGTCGTCATTACTTTCGGGGCTCTGGCGACCGTCGGCCTTGGCCCGGCCTCGGCACGGCAACAGGCCCCAGGCCTTTCCGTCTCGGTCGCGGCCCGGTCGATCCAGCCTGGCGAACTCGTCCTGCTGACGATCGTCACGCCCGAGCCGACCGACGTCGTGACCGCGCGCGCCTTCGGTCACCGCGTCGCGACCTACCGCGTCGATCGCACGACGTGGCGGGCCCTCGTCGGCATCGATCTCGACACTCCGGCCGGCCGGCATCCGGTCACCATCGACGCGACGATCGCGGGCCATCGCGTCGAGACGACGTCGGCGCTCGACGTGCGGGACAAGGCGTTTCCCACGCGCGAGCTGTCGGTTGCCGAGGCGTTCGTCACGCCCCCGTCCAGCGAGAGCGGGCGGATCGCCGCCGAGGCCGCTCGGCTCGCCGCGATTTGGACGATCGAAACGCCGCGGCGCTTGTGGGATGGCCCGTTCGTGCGGCCTGTGACCGAACCGGCCAACAGCGCGTTCGGGTCGCGCAGCGTGTTCAACGGACAGCTGCGCGCGCCGCACAGCGGCGCGGACTTTCTGAGTCCGGCCGGCACGCCCGTTCACGCGCCGGCGGGGGGTACGGTCGTCGTCGCGGCGCCGCTCTACTACACCGGCAACACGGTTGTGATCGATCACGGCCTGGGTCTGTACTCGCTCTTCGCGCACTTCTCAGCGATCGCGGTGCACGAGGGCGACGTCGTCAGCGTCGGGGACGTCCTCGGCCGCGTTGGCGCGACGGGCCGCGTGACCGGCCCGCACCTCCACTGGGCCGTACGCGTCGCCGGCGCGCGCGTCGATCCGTTGTCGGTTCTGGTCGTCCTCGGAACGGACTCCAAAGGAGAGCTACAAGGCTTGAAGGCCGGGAGACTGGAAGGCTGGAAGGCAGACGACAGAGAGGACCGCGGATTCTCTTACAATGCGGCACGATGGCTTCCACAACTGAGCGTCGCGCCGGGGCCTCGCCTGTTTCTCAGGCCGCCTGGACTCCGACCCACGCCCTCACGGACCCCTCGCTCTACATCAACCGAGAGTTGAGCTGGCTCGAGTTCAACTGGCGCGTGCTCGCGCAGGCGCAGGACGCGCGCCATCCCCTGCTCGAGCGCGCGACGTTTCTGGGGATCGTCGCGACGAACCTCGATGAGTTCTTCATGGTGCGGGTCGCGACGCTCCTGCGACAGCTGCGCACGGGTGTCGATCAGGTGGGGCCGGACGGGTGGACCGGCCAGGCGCTGCTCGGCGTCGTGCGAGCGGCGGCGGTCGACATGCAGCGCGCCCAAGCGGCGTGCTGGGAGCAGGACGTGCGGCCGAAGCTCGTCGCGGCGGGCATCCGGATTCTCGAGCCAGGCGAGTACACCGACGACATTCGCGCGTATCTCGAGACGTTTTTCGCGCGCGAGATTCGCCCCATGCTGACGCCGCTCGCGTTCGATCCGGGCCATCCGTTTCCGTTCATCTCGAACCTCAGCCTGAACCTCGCGCTTGTCGTGAAGTACGACGACCAGCCGCGGTTTGCGCGCGTGAAGCTGCCGGGCATCCTGTCGCGCTTCGTGCCAATTCCCGCGGCGGTGGCCGGCGGCCGCGAGTCGACGTTCGCGTTTCTCGAGGACGTGGTCCGCGCGCACGTCGCGTCGCTCTTTCCAGGCACCACGGTCGAGGGCGCCTATCTGTTCCGTGCGATTCGCGACGCGGACCTCGTCATCCAGGAGGACGAGGCGCACGACCTGCTTGCGTTGATCGACGAGGGGCTGCGGCAGCAACGCCACGGCGCGGTCGCCTCGCTCGAAGTCGAGCAGTCGATGCCCCGCCGGGTGCTCGACACGCTCATCCAGAACTTCGAAACCGACGAGTCCCATGTCGTTCGCACCACCGATCGGCTGGGGTTCGGCTCCTGGACGGAGCTTGGCCGGATCCCGCGGATGGATCTGAAGTACGCGCCGTTTCCGCCGAACCCGGTGTGGCCGCCGCACGACCTCACCGGGATTTTCGAGGACCTTCGTCATCGCGATCGGCTCATCCACATCCCGTTTCAGTCGTTCGGCGCGATCGAGGCTTTCGTCCGGGAAGCCGTGCGCGACCCGCTCGTGGTCGCGATCAAGATGACGCTCTACCGCATCGGGCACGACTCGCCGCTCGTGGACCTGCTCGTCGAGGCGGCCGACGGGGGCAAGCAGGTGGCGGTGCTCGTCGAACTCAAGGCGCGTTTCGACGAGGAGAACAACATCCGCTGGGCGCATCGGCTCGAAGCGGCCGGGGCGCACGTCGTCTATGGCCTGCCCCATCTGAAGACGCACGCCAAGCTGTGTCTGGTCGTGCGCAGGGAGGCCGACGGCATCCGGCAGTACGTGCACGTCGGTACGGGCAACTACAACTCGGCGACGGCGCGCGCGTACGTGGACCTGGGGCTCTTCACGTCCCGGCCGGAGGTCGTCGAAGACGTCGCTGATCTCTTCAATCACCTGACCGGCTACGCGGATCGGCGCGAGTACCGGCAACTGCTCGTCGCGCCGGTGACGATGCGCCAGCACATCCTGGCGCTCATCGACGGCGAGATCGCGCACGCCGCGGCGGGCCAGCCGGCGCGCATCGCGCTGAAGCTCAACGCCATCACCGACCACGAGATGATTCGCGCGTTCTATCGCGCCTCGCAGGCGGGCGTCACCGTCGACCTGACCATCCGCGGCGTCTGCTGCCTCAAGCCGGGCATCGCGGGCGTGAGCGACCGGATCACGGTCCGCTCAATCGTCGGCCGGTTCCTCGAGCACTCACGTCTGTACTGGTTCCACAACGGCGGCGAGCCGCGCGTCTTCATTGGCAGCTCGGATCTCATGGAGCGCAACCTCGACCGGCGCGTCGAAGTGTTGTGCCCGATTGCGGATCCGGGGATTGCCGCGCACCTCCACGATGTCGTGATCGACGCCTACCAGCGCGACACGGATCGGTCGCGCTCACTCGGTTCGGACGGCCGGTACGTGCCGCACGCGGAGGCGGGCCAACCCGGCGCCGTCAACGCGCAGGACGCGTTCCTCGCGTGGTACGCCAGGGGCGAATAGCCCGCCGAGCCCAGACGTGAAGAGGGGAAACGGGTGACGGGGCCGGCACCGCTGGGCCGGCGGGCGTGCGAGGGCATAACCCGGCCATCCTGACGCATGGCGCCCCCCTCGACGCGGGCGGCCTGACTGATCCCCAAGAACGCGAGCGGATCGGCCCGGCCTGGCGGTTCGGTTGGCCGGAATTGGGAGCTGGGGCTGCTAAACTAAAGCTACCGGGGTTCGCATCCGACACGTCAAGCGGCCCCAGCGGAAGTGTGCTCATGATCGTGCGTCCAGTGACTCGGCCCAGAACCGGCCGCGCTCCCCAACTCCTCCTCGTTGTCACGTGCGCCGGCCTCGTGTGCGGCCTGGGCGCCGAGTGGTGCGTGCGCGTCGCGGCGCAGTCCGCGCAGTCTCCGGCCGCGCCCTTCGGCAAGCCGCCCAGCTTCGACGTCGTCGTGCCGGCCTTCACCGACGCGGACGTCGCGCGCTTCACGGCCACGCTCGACTCGCTGCTCTCTTCGCGACCGGCCGACGCGTCGTCGATCGACGACGCGGCCATTTGGGATGTGGCGCGCGGGCTGCAGACCGGCAAGCTCTCGACGGCGCAGGAAGACCGCGTGCACAGCGCGCTCACGGCCGCGGCGGGTCACAACCCGTCGAGCGCCGCGCTCGCCAGCCGGGTCTGGAACATGGTCGACACGCTGACGGTCGGGAAGGTCGCGCCGGACATCGCGGGCCGCGATCTGGATGGCACGGAATTTCGACTGAGCGACTATCGCGGCAAGGTCGTCGCGTTGATTTTCTCGGGCGAGTGGTGCGGGATCTGCCGGACGCAGTACCCGTATGAGCGGCTGCTCCTCGAACTCTACAAGAACTGGCCGTTCGCCATTCTCGGCGTCGACAGCGACACGGATCGTGACGCGACGCGAAAGGCGATGACCGATCGCGGTCTGACGTATCGCGCCTGGTGGGACGGCTACCTGCCCGACAACACGGGCGGTCCGATCGCGACGACCTGGGACGTGACGGGCTGGCCGACGGTGTACGTCATCGACGGGGCCGGCGTCATTCGCTTCGTTGATCTTCGGCAGGAAGACTTGCTGAAGGGCGTCCGACAACTGCTCACCGATCCGACGCGCAGCATCGTCACGAACGGGCACAAGTAACCACTCACCACTGCTCCCGGGCGTTCACGCCGACGGGCCACGAAGATCACGAAGCGGATTCATCCGTTGCTCCGTGATCTTCGTGGGTTTCGCGGCGCCTGCGTGGCTCTCCGCGATCTACCGCGTCTGGGTCGTGCAGCGGTCCGCAACGAGCGTCACGTCCTTCGCGGAAAACCGCGGCATGTTCTGCTCCGAGGCCTTCTGTCCGGCCTCAGGCGGCGTGGCCGCCGAGGCATCCGCGGAGCCGGTCACGCTGACCTCATGGTTGAGGTTGGCGGCAAACGGCAGATCCTCGGAGGCCCCAACGACGACGTAGCTCTGGGGCTTTTCGGTCTTGTCATCGGGCTTCTGCCTCGCGTTGTCGAGGATGAAGACCGCCGGACTCGAACCCTGCGTCAGGCATCCCGTCACGGTGATGTCTGAGCTCGGCTTCGCGGTCGCGGACTGCGGCGGCGTTGCGGTACTCTGCGCGGCGATGAGCGCTGATGCGGCCATCACGCTCACGAATACACCAATCAATTGTCGCTTCATGGCGAACTCCTTGGGATAGCGACCCGTCAGCCCGCACGGAGAGTACCCAAAGGGCGTGCCAGCGCCGTGGACCTTGGGAATCGAAGGAGGGACCAGACGCGCCGGGCTCAGCGCCCGCAGCGTGCAAGAACTACCTATTTGGCCGCCACATAGATGCGCTTGACGGTGTCGCCATGGCCATGGTCGCGGAAGCTCACTTCGACCACGAGCGTCGCCGTGTCCGGGGGGCGCGAGTACGTGTACCGCACATCGCGGTCCTTCTCCACGGTGTAATCAATGACGAGTGCGTTCTTGTCCCATTTCGTGTGGGTGGTGATCCCGCCGTCGGCCAGCCGCTGCTCGTCGTCTTTGCCCGGATGGAACCGTCGCACCTGGCTGCCGCCGTCTGTGATCGTCACGACGCCATCGGCCTCGTCGATGGTCAAGACCGGCCACGGATGCTCCGCCTCGTCGGTCACGTCGCCGAGTATCTTCAATGTCTGCTCGCCCTCGTGAGCGATCGTGAGACCGGGGGCAGCAGTACCCACGCGGGGGACGCGGCTCCGGCCCGAGTTCGTGCTGGTCGTGCCCTGGGCCGCTGTCTCCACTTGCATGTCGAAGCCCATCTCGTCGGGGAACTCGCTCTGGTCCTTGTCGATCGTCCAGTGCCCGGCGAGGATCGTCGTGTTGGCGGCGCGCTGCGGCGGTGCGGGGCCCACGAGGGTGGCCGCGACCAGGATCACCGAAGGCGCGATGAGGTAACTCGCGAGATGCCGCATCGTCCGTCGGTCAGACGAGTTCCGTTACCTGAATGGGCAGTTGTCGCACACGCCTGTTCGTCAGCGCGAACAGGGCGTTCGCCACGGCCGGGGCGATGCCTGGCACCGAGGCCTCGCCGATGCCGCCGGGGGCCGCGGTGCTCGGCACGATGTGCACGTCGATGACGGGCGCCTCTGGCATCCGAATCACGTCGTAGTCACTGAAGCTCGATTCGTTCACGCGACCGTGGTCGATGGTGATGGCGCCCTTCAAGGCCGCGGACAAGCCGAAGATGATCCCGCTTTGGATCTGCTGCCGGACAATCGCCGGATTCACGACCATGCCGCAGTCGACGGCGCAAACCACCCGATGCACGGTCACCTTGTCGCCAGAGAGCGACACCTCCGCCACCTGCACGGTGTAGCTGCCGATATTGTTCACGACCGACAGGCCGCGCGCGCGTCCGGCCGGCACCGGCGACCCCCAGCCGGCTTTCTCGGCGGCCAGATTCAGAGCGGCCAGCAGCCGCGGCTGGTCGGCGAGCAAACGGCGTCTGAGGTCGAGCGGGTCCTTACCGCCGAGCGCGGCCAGTTCATCCAGGAAGCTCTCGGCAAAAAATGTGTTCTGCGAGTAGCCGACCGACCGCCAGAAATGCGTGGGGATGCCGGCGTTGACGTCGTGCGACTCGACGGACACGTTCGGGATTGCGTAGACGAGCGTCGACAGGCCTTCGACGGCAGTCCCGGCGCCTGTAAACTGCGGGCAGGCGACTTTTGCGCTGAATGCGATCGGCCATCCGTCGGCGTCGACGCCACCCGAAAGCTTCACGTAGGAGGCCGGGCGATAGCGATCGTGCTTCGTGTCGTCCGGACGCGACCAGGTGAGCTTCACGGGCGCGCCGGCCGCCTTGGCGATCTCAACCGCTTCGCCGATGTAGTCCGCGTTGGTTCGCCGGCCAAAGCCGCCGCCCATATAGAGGGTGTGGACGGACACTTGATCCTGGCGCAGGCCGGTGGCGGCCATCGCGGCTTGTCGGGCGGCCGTTTGCCCCTGCGTCGATGCCCACACCTCGCATGAGTCCGGGGTGACGCGGGCCGTGCAATTGAGCGGCTCCATTGGCGCGTGCGCCAGAAACGGGACCTGGTAGACGGCGTCGACGACCTTCGCGGCGTGCGCGAGCGCGCTCGTGACGTCGCCGACCGCCTTCGCGGACACGCCGGGCTCGGCCACCAGGTCGGCGCACATCTTCATGAGCCGGTCGCTCGACATCGCCGCTGTCGGTCCCTCATCCCACGTCACGTCCAGGGCTCGTCGACCTTCCATGGCCGACCACGTGTTGTCGGCCACCACCGCGACGCCGCTCGAGATGCGGACGATCTGCTTCACGCCGGGCACGAGTTTGGCCTTGGCGTCGTCGAAGTTCGCCACTGTGCCGCCGAATACGGGACACCGGGCCACGACGGCGTACAGCATCCCGGGCAGGCGGATGTCGATCCCGAACATCGCGGTGCCGTTGACCTTGCTCGGCGTGTCGAGTCGCTTCAGCGGCTTGCCGATGAGCGCGAAATCATCGGGGCTCTTCAGCGCCGGCGCGTCTGGCACGGGCAACTTCGAGGCCGCATCGGCGAGCGCGCCATAAGTCAGCCGGGCCTGTGTCGCAGTGTTGATGACGACGCCGTTCTCCACGCGGCATTCGGCGGCATCGACGTGCCACTCAGCCGCGGCCGCCGTGATCAGCATCTGCCGTGCGGTCGCCCCTGCGCGCCGCAGGGGGGTCCATGATGACCGGATGCTGTTGCTGCCGTAGACGCCCTGACTCGGCCCGTAGGCGGGATCGAGACCGGGAAACTCCGTGCGCACTCTCGTCCAATCGCACTCGAGTTCCTCGGCGAGGAGCATCGACAGCGACGTGACCGTGCCCTGCCCCATCTCCGCCTTGTGAATAAACAGGGTGACGGCCTCGTCCGAGCCGATGTGAATCCAGGCGCTGAGGGCCGACGTGGTCGCCGCGGCCCCCGCCGCGGTCGCCCCGCGAAGCGTGACCGGCACCATGAATCCGATGAGCAACCCGCCGGCGCCGACCGCGCCTGCTTTCAGGAACTCACGACGATCGAGGGCCGAGCGGCGATCCGCGCCCGCCACCGTGGCCACGGGGCTCACAGGGCACCGTCCTTCGCGGAACCCGCCGCCCGATGGATTGCCCGGCGAATCGATTCATAGGTGCCGCAGCGGCAGATATTGCCGCGCATCGCCCGGTCGATGTCCGCGTCGGTGGGGTTCGGCGTCTTCGCGAGGAGCGCCGAGGCCGCCATAATCTGACCCGACTGGCAATAGCCGCATTGCGGCACGTCCTCCTCCACCCAAGCTCGCTGGACGGGATGGCTCGACGTGGCCGACAGCCCCTCGATCGTCGTCACCCGTTTGCCGACGACGTCGGCGATCGACACGCCGCAGGATTTCACGGCCGCGCCGTCGATGTGCACCGTGCAGGCGCCGCACTCGGTCAGGCCGCACCCGAACTTCGTGCCGGTCATGCCGAGGGTGTCCCGGAGGACCCACAGGAGGGGCATTTCGCCCGGGACGCTGACCGTCTGACGCGTGCCGTTGAGCATGAAGTCGAACGCCATGGTTCTCTCTCCTGAAAGACGTCGGACGGCGCGATCCAGTCGAGTATAGAACGTCGGACGGGCGCATCGGCGCCGGCTCGACGGCAGGGTCAAGAGATGGGCTCTCGCGCCGCTGTCGTGACAGACTGGGTTCGGCCGCCGGCCGGAGGTCTGATGCCCGTTCTCCAGGTGATCGTCGCGAGCACGCGCGACCAGCGTGTGGGGCGAATCATCGCCGATTGGTTCGCCGTCCACGCGCGCGCGCACGGGTCGTTCGACGTCGAGTTGATCGACCTGAGGGAGCTTGCGCTGCCTATGCTCGATGAGCCCCATCATCCGCGATTCAAGCGGTACCAGCACGCGCACACGAAGGCCTGGAGTGCCCTCGTCGAACGCGGCGACGCGTTCGTCTTCGTCACGCCGGAGTACAACTACGGCTGCCCGCCGGCGCTCGTCAACGCGCTCGATTACCTGTTTGCCGAGTGGCAGTACAAGCCGCTCGGCTTCGTGAGCTACGGGGGCATCTCGGGCGGCACGCGCTCCGTGCAAATGACGAAGCTCATCGCGACGACGCTGAAGCTCGTGGCGATTCCCGAGGGCGTGACGATTCCGCTCGTCGGGCAGCACATCAGGGACGGCACGTTTGACAGCACCGACAAGCACACTGGTTCGATCGCGCCGATGCTCACCGAACTCCGGCGCTGGGTGGACGCCCTCACGACGCTTCGGGCGAAGGCCTGAAGCGTGACGTTTGACAGCGCGTGTTCACTCGTCGAGTCGGCGCTTACGGGCGGTGTCCGGCAGGAGATCGTCTCGGTGGCTGGGGCCGCGTCGGATGCACGGACCGCCTTGGCGCGCGTTCGCGACCAGATGCGGTCGCACCGGTGGGTCGCGGGCACGACCCGGCTCGCCATCGACGCGGTCGTGCGCGACTATGACGAGCGGGCGCGGCGCGACGGCCTGCACGTCCTGCACGATTGGGACGGGAAAGCCGATCACATCAACGCGGAGACCATCGCCGTCGACGTCGCGACGTACATCGTCGACCGGGCCGAGACCGAGCCTCCCGATCCGCGAGCGCTGGCGATCCTGGTCGACTACTACTTTCTGTACATCCTTGCGCTCCTCGCCGTGCACGTGTGGGACGAGGGGGATGCCGACGCGAATTTCGATCGGCTGAGCGGATTGCTCGACCGGCTGCAGGGCCCGGACGGCAGCGGGGAGCGGTTCATCGGGAACGTCGAGACGCTCCTCGTCATCGCGGGCTCGCACTTCGAGCGTGACGAGCAGGTGTACGACGCGCTCCTGGCCCGTGTGCGCGGGTTGAGTCTCCCGCGGCGGCGCCAGATCGCGATGGCGCATGCCGCCAGCCTCGGCAGCCATCTGCGGTTTGGCATCGAGGCGACCTACAACCGCGACTTCGGCTTCATGCGCGACGACAACGGCGTGGACTACACGTGGTTGTGCTTTTCGCTGTCCACGCTCATCGACGCCTGGCTGGAAGCGCGGGCCGCGCACGCGGCGGAGGCGGAGGCGGCCATTGCCGAGACGATCGCGAACGGTCTCTCCACGGACGCCGGTGCCTTCCTCGACGCACGGACGCCGTCCGTGCTGGCGGGATGCGATCTGGAGCGGCGCGGGTTCCGCGAGCGCGTCGGCGGCCATGTGACGGCCCTCACGGATGCGTTTGCTCCCTCCCGGCCGGTCGATGGCGCCTACAGTCCGCTCGCGCTGTTCTTCAACTTCTCGCAGAACGTGCTCAAGGGCGCGGTTGTCGACGCGTCGCTCTGGGGCGATCCCCGACGAATCTCACTGAACGATCTGTTCACGAGCCTGCCGCGAGATCCAGACACCGATCAGCGAAAGCTGCGGCTCCTCCACACGCTGATGGGGTTTGCCCGCGCGAACCCGGATCGCATTCGCGGCCAGCTCATGCCGGTCATCGTGTACGACGTGGTGGCGGGCCGGCGAGCGTTCGGCGCCATGACGCGGGCGATCCAAGGGGCGTTCGGGAAGTCGCGGACCGAAGGCAGAGGGTAGGTTCAAGGCTTGAAGGCTTGAAGGCGGCCTGAAGGCTGCCTTCGATTGTGTAGGGGGTCACGCCCGGCTCACGCCCAGCGGGGCCAGACCCCATAAGATGGACGGGTCATGTCCAGCGTGATTGAGGCGATTGCGGTCAAGCGGAAGATGTATTTCGAGTTCGAGGGCGCGCCGTATCACTGCCTCGACGTCGAGATCTCGACGCCGACGGCGCGTGGCGGCCAGACGCTCGTGCGGCTCAAGATGCGGAACCTGCTGACGCGCGCCGTCTTCGACAAGACCTTCAAGGCCGGCGACAAGTTCCAGGAGCCTGATCTCGTCATCGAACCGGCAACGTACCTCTATTCGGACTCGTCCGGCTTTCATTTCATGGATCAGGAGACGTTCGAGACGTTGACGGTGAACACGTCTATCATCGGCGACGATCGGCAATTGCTGGCCGACAGCCTGCTCGTGCAGATTCAGAAGTTCAATGGGCGCCCGATCGGGATTCAGCTCCCGCCCCACGTGGAACTCAAAGTCGCCTCGACCGAGCCTGGCGTGCGGGGCGACACCGCCAGTGGCGGCGTGACGAAGGTGGCGAAACTCGAGACCGGCCTCGAGATCCGCGTGCCACTGTTCATCAAGGAAGGCGAGACCGTCCGCGTCCACACCGAAACGCGGGAGTTCGCGGGCCGAGCCTAGGGGGCACGGGCAAGCCCATCGTCACGCCTGGCGGCGCGACAGCGAGTCCTCGAGCGCCGCGATCGCGACGCGCGTGTGCTCGACGACGCCGGCGGTGATGCGACAGCAGCCTGCGCAACCCGGCTGTTGGGATCGGTCACGGATGAGCACACCGCGCGCGGCCATCCTGTCGACGACGCGGCCCACGGCGTCGCCAATTTTGACGAGCACGAAGTTGCCTTCGCTCGGCCAGTAGTGCAGCCCCAGCCGCCGGCACGCGTCGGCGATGAGCCCGCGTGACTCGGCGGCCTGCGCGATCGACCACTCAAGGTACTGGCGGTCTTCGAGGGCGGCTTCGAGCGCGCGCACGGCGGAGATGTTGAGGGGAAACGGCGGGAGCACGTGACGCAAGGGCGCCAGCGTCTCTGGATGCGCGACGATTGCGCCAACGCGCAGGCCGGCGAGACCGTACGCCTTGGCGAACGTACGGCCGACGACCAAGTTGCGATGTCGATCGAGGGATGGTCCGATGGCCGTCCGGCCGCTGTACTCGCCGTAGGCCTCGTCGAGCATGACAAGAGCCTGCGGGGCTGCCTCGCACGTCCGATCGACGAGGCCGGGCGGTATCGCGAGGCCCGTGGGATTGTTCGGATCGGTCAGGTAGATCAGCCGGACGTCCGGCGCCAGCGCGGCGAAGAACGCCTCGACGGGAAACGCCGGACCGTCGCCCGGCAGGACGTGGCGCACGTCCAGGCCGGCCGCGTCCGCGCACGCGGCATACATCTCGAAGGCGGGCTCGACGACGAGCGCGGTCGAGGCGATCGACGCGCGATCGGCGGCACGGCTTCGAGCCGCCCGCGCGACCGCGTAGGCGGCCGCATGGAGCCCCTCATCGAGCCCATTGGTCAAGGTGAGCCAGCCGGCCTCGACGCCAAAGTGGCGCCGACAAGCGTCGGTGACCGGCGCATAGTCGGGATAGCGCCCGACGTCCTCGCGTTCGATGTCGCGGATGGCCGCGAGCACGGCGGGCGAGCACCCGGCGGTGTGCTCGTTCAGGTGCAGTCGGAGCGGGCGATCGGCGCCGGAGCCCACGAACCCGATCCTCTCACGGCTCCCGTACGGCCTGGCTATTACGTTAGATGGCGTATCCAGTACGTCGATCGGCGTCATGGCAGAGGCTTCACGACATCTGAAGGCTGGGAGGCTGGGAGCCTTGAAGGCTGGGAGGCCGGAAAGCTGGGAGCCTCGAAGGCTGGAAGAGTGATTCCGACGCCGGGACTAGAATGGCATTGTGATGAGGTTTTTCGCGCTCGCCGCCCTTTCGTGGACCATGGTCACGGTTCAACAAGCTCAACAGGCTCAACAAGCTCCGGCCCCAACGCCCGAGGCGCGCGCCCGAGCCGTCGTCGGGGCGCTCGTCGCGAACAACTTCGGCCAAGTCGAAGCGCAGTACGACGCGGCCATGAAGGCTGCTCTGCCGCTCGGGGCCCTCGCCTCGAGTTGGGCGGCGGCGGCCGGCCAATTCGGCCAGTTTCAGTCGATCACCGAGGTTCACACGCAGGCGGCTGGCGACAACCAGGTCGTGTTCGTCGCGTGCCGGTTCGCGCTGTTCGATGTGACGCTCCGGCTGGTGTTCGACGCCGCGGGCCAACTGGCGGGCCTCGCCTCGCTGACACCGGTCTCACGCGCCCCATGGCAGGCGCCTGACTACGTGGACGCGGCCACATTCGAAGACCTCCCCGTGACGGTCCATACGGGCCACTGGGAACTGCCGGGTTTCGTGTCGGTTCCCAAGACCAGGGGCACGCATCCGGCGATCGTCCTCGTGCACGGCTCGGGGCCGAACGACATGGACGAGAGCATCGGCCCGAACCGAATGTTCAAGGATCTGGCGTACGGCCTCGCGACCCGGGGGGTCGTCGTTCTCCGGTACGACAAGCGCACCCACAAGTACGGCGCGCAGAGTTCGGATGATCCCGCGCGTTTGACGGTCAAGGACGAGGTCGTGGACGACGTCAACTCGGCGGTCGCCATGCTGGGCGCGATGCAGGAAGTGGATCGGTCCCGTATCTTCGTCGCGGGCCACAGCGAGGGCGGCTATCTCGCCCCGCGCATCGCGGCCGGCAATCCCGCGGTCAAGGGCATCATCCTGCTGGCTGGCAACGCGCGCCCGCTGGCCGATCTGATCGTCGAACAGGTGCGCACGCAGGCCCGTCTCGCCGGCCCGGTCACGCCAGCGATTCAACAGGCCATCGACGCCGCCGACGCGTCGGCACGAGAACTGCGGAATCCCGACCTGGCACCCGGCGCGACGATTCACGTCCTCGGTTCGTCGCTGCCGGCCAGCTACGTGCTGGACCTTCGGACGTACCACCCGACCGACGTCGCCGCGTCGCTGACGATTCCCATGCTCATCCTGCAGGGCGAACGCGATTCACAAGTGACGATGACGGACTTCGACTTGTGGAAGACCGCATTGGCGACGCATGCGAATGCGACGTTCAAGTCGTATTCGGGGCTCAATCACTACTTCGTCATGGGGACGGAGTCGTCGCGACCCGTGGAGTACATGGTGCCGAGCCACCTGGCCGCTCTCGTCGTGACGGACATCGCGGCGTGGTGTCAGGTGAAGTAGCGCCGGCGCGCGGCGCTGGCGCTACTCTGCCCTGAGCGCCGTCATCGGATCCACCCGCGAAGCTCGCCAGGCCGGCACCCAACACGCGGCGGTGGCGACCGCCGTAAAGACGGCCACGACTTCTACGTACGTCGCCGGGTCGTGTTGGGACACCCCGAACAGCAGCGTCGCGATCGCCTGGCTCGCTAGGGCGGCGCCGCCGAGACCGAACACCACCCCCACGCCGGCCAGCGTCAGACCCTGGCGCAGCACCAGCGCCAGCACGCGGCCGCGCGAGGCCCCGAGCGCCGACCGGACGCCGATCTCACGCGTCCGCTCGGTCACGCTCCCCGCGAGCACGCCGTAGATGCCAATGGCGGCCAGCGCCAACGCGGCCAGGGCGAAGGCCTCGAAGACGACGAGGGTGAAGCGCCGTTCGGCCTCCGATCGCGCGACGAGCGTGTCCATCGTCGCGACACGAACGATGGGCTGGTTTCGATCGACCGACCAGATTGCGTCCTTGACTGAGGGAGCCGCAGCCGCCGCGTCCACTCCGGTCCGCACGACCAGCGACTGGACGTTGTCGATCCACCACCACCGGCCCGACGCGACGTAGAAGGCGTCCGGTGGCCCGAGCGCGAGAGACGCCTGCTTCACGTCGCCGACGACGCCGACGATGACGTCCCACGGCCTCGCGGTGTCGCCGATCTCGGGCCCGAACCGAAACTGTTCGCCGATGGGATTACGCCCTGAGAACTCGCGCCGTGCGAACGACTCATTGATGAGGATCGCCTCCGGCCCGCCGGTGAGATCGTCAGCGTCGAGGAGACGCCCGCGGACGAGCGAAATGCGCATCGTGGCGAAGTAGTCCGGCGTGACGGCATACCGAAGGGCGTTGCTGTCTTCCTGACCTGGCGCATTGGGGGAGATCGACTGGAAGAGCCCCCCATAGGCTTCGAAATCCCCACTCAACGGGAGCTGGCTCGTAAACGCCGCCGAGGTCACGCCCGGCACGGCGCGGACGGCCTCGAGGGCTCGACGGTAGAACTGCAGTCGCGCCGGATCCGGGTCGTACTGATGACCCGCCGCCCGCACTTGCATCGTGAGCACGTGCGACGGATCGAAGCCGGGAGTCACGGTGAGAAGACGCTCGACGCTTCGCCAGAGGAGGCCCGCGCCCACGAGGAGCACGAGCG